>Ga0073932_1001186_pt1 | contig 51658 bp, 35 predicted proteins | sample DewCreD2012metaG_FD_76967 | JGI IMG/M metagenome (GOLD analysis project Ga0073932, IMG submission 76967) | Hot spring sediment bacterial and archeal communities from British Columbia, Canada, to study Microbial Dark Matter (Phase II) - Dewar... ...
CGCATCTGCAGACGCAGCAGCGCGTCCAGGTTCGACAGCGGCTCGTCCATGAGCAGGACCTGAGGCTGCATGACGATGGCGCGGGCCACGGCGACCCGCTGGCGCTGGCCGCCCGAGAGCTGCGACGGCCGGCGGCCTGCCAGGCCGGGCAGCCGCACCAGGTCCAGCATCTCGGCGACGCGCCGCGCCCGTTCGGCGCGCGGGACTTTCTTGATCATCAGGCCGTAGCCGATGTTCTCGCCCACGCTCATGTGCGGGAAGAGCGCGTAATCTTGAAAGACGGTGTTGACGTCGCGGTCGTAGGGCGGCCGCCGGGTGACGTCCTGGCCGTACAGGGTGATGGTGCCGGCGGTCGGATGGTCGAAGCCCGCGATCATGCGCAGGCAGGTCGTCTTGCCGGAGCCGGACGGACCGAGCAGCGAGAAGAACTCGCCGTCGCGGACCTCCAGGTCGACGCCGTCCACGGCGCGGACCTCGCCGAAGTGGCGGCTGACGCCCGAGAAGCGGATGGCGGGCAGGTTGGTGCTCATGCCGGTTGCGGGTCAGCGGGCGGACGAAAGACGAAGGACGAAAGCGCCCGTCTTTCGTCCTTCCTCCTTGCCCGTGCGCCGCTTAGCGTCCGCCGATGACGGCGATGTAGTTGGTCACCCACTCGTGGTACGGCACGCACTCGTTGCGGCCGTCGCCGCAGTCGGACGTCGGCGTGCGCCACCACAGGATCTTGTCAAAGTCGTTCAGGCCGTTGTTGACGCAGCCGTCGGGGCCGAGCAGTTCGTTGCCCTGGCAGGCGTCGAGCCGCACCGGGATGGTCTGGAACCAGGCCGCCAGGTCGCCCTGGAGCTTGAGGTTGAGCGAGTGCTCCAGCCAGCGGTAGGCGCAGTTCGGGTGCGGGGCGTCAATGTGCAGCATGGTGGAGTCCGCCCAGCCGGTGGCGCCTTCCACCGGCACCACCTTGTCAATCGGCGCGCCGCCCGATTTGAGCAGGTTGGCCTGGAACGGCCAGGACGACGAGGCCGCCACGCCCTCGTTGGTGAAGTCGTCCATCTGGATAAAGGCATCGTGCCAGTAGCGGCCGATCAGCGCGCGCTGCTGACGCAGCAGGTCCAGCGCGGCGTTGAACTGATCGCGGGTCAGGGCGTACGGGTCCTGGATGCCGAGCTCGGGCCGGTGCGCCTTCAGGTACAGCGCGGCGTCGGCGACATAGATCGGGCCGTCGTAGGCCTGGATGCGGCCTTTGTTGGACTGGCCGTCCGGCAGCGTCATCTCCTCAAAGACCACGTTCCAGCTGGTCGGCGGCTGGTCGCCGAACACCTCGGTGTTGTACATCAGCACGTTCGAGCCGGACTGATACGGCACGCCATAGTGCTTGCCGTCCACCGTGTGCCAGGGCGCGTTCTGCAGGCGCGGATCGATCTTGCTGTAGCTGGGGATCAGGTCGATGTTGATCTCCTGCACCCGCCCGCCGGCGATCAGGCGGTTGCTGGCGTCGCCCGAGGCGGTCACCAGGTCGAACCCGCCCTCGTTCATCAGGGCGACCATCTCGTCCGACGTGGCCGCCACCTTGACCGTGACCTTGCAGCCGGTGTCCTTCTCAAATTGCGTCACCCAGTCGAATTTCGGGTCCGTCTCGCCGCGCTCGATGTAGCCGGCCCAGGCGACGATGGACACCTCGCCTTCGCCCGCGCCGATGCTTTGCAGCGGTCCGCCCGCTTCCGGTTCGGCGGTCGGCGTCGCCGTCGGCGCACAGGCAGCCGCCAACAACGCCACGACAAGCAACAGTGACCAGACTGTCCTGCGATTCATGTTCTCCTCCAGAGTGGAACGACGGGGATGGGTTATGTCTTATAACACAGATAAAAAAGACCTGTCAACTCGGTTTTTGACTATCGGTTATGGCGGTCCAGCCAGCAAGGGCCGGCATGGTAGGATTCGTCCGTGACTTTCTCCAGCCGTGAACTCAAGGCCCGGGCGGTGGCGGAGGGCTTCAACCTGGTCGGGATCACGCCCGCCCGCCCGGCGCCGCACCTGGACGCCTACCTGAGCTGGATTGACGCCCGGATGCACGGCGAGATGGGGTACCTGGCCCGCGCGGACCGGGTCGCCCGGCGGCGTGATCTGAACGCTATCCTGCCGGGCGTCCGTTCCCTGGTCATCGTCGGGCTGGATTACGCCCTGGCCGCCGGTGTGGTCCCGGCGGAGGTGCTGAACGACCCGGCCCGCGGCCGGATTGCGGCCTACGCCTGGGGACGCGACTACCATGACGTCCTCCTGCCCCGGCTGGAGGCGCTGGCGACCTGGCTGGGGGCGCGCGCCGGTCACGCCTGGCGGGCCTATGTGGACACGGGCGCGCTCCTGGAGCGTGAGCACGCTCAACAGGCCGGCCTGGGCTTCATCGGCAAGAACACGCTGCTCATCCACCCGCGTCGGGGCAGCGGCTTTCTGCTGGGGGAGTTCCTGACCACGGCGGAGTTCGACCACTACGATCCGCCCGGCCGTGAGACGCTGTGCGGACGCTGCACGCGCTGCCTGGCCGCCTGCCCCACCCAGGCGTTCCCGCAGCCGTACGTGCTGGACGCGCGGCGCTGCCTCAGCTATCTGACCATCGAGCTGAAGGGCTGGATCCCGCGCGGCCTCCGGCCGCAGATGGGAAACTGGGTGTTCGGCTGCGACGTGTGCCAGGAGGTCTGTCCCTGGCAGCGCTTCGGCGTGCGCGTGGTGGAGGCCGCCTTGCTGCCGGTGGACGCCGACCGGGCCGCGCCGCGCCTGGCCGATCTGCTGGCCCTGGACGAGGCGGCCTTTCGCCGGCGGTTCGGCGGCTCGCCGGTCGAGCGCTTGGGACGCGCCCGGCTGGTGCGCAACGCCTGCGTCGCCGCCGGCAACAGCCGGCAGCCGGCCCTGCTCCCGCTGTTGCAGACGCTGCTGGCCGACCCCGATCCGCTGGTGCGCGGCCACGCCGGCTGGGCCCTGGCGCGGCTGGGCGGCGCGTGGGCGCTGGACCTCTGGCGCGATAGACTTAGAGATGAGCCGGAGGCGCAAGTCCGGCGCGAGTTCGAGCTCAGCCGGGCGGAGTACCCCCGGCCCGATTGACCTCTGGATAATCTCTGTTAGACTCAACCTGCCAGCGCGCGGTCGCTGCGGTTTACATGAACGTAGGCACGCTCCTCCTCCTGGCGGTCATCGTCGTCGTCGTCGCCTACGCGCTCGGCGTGTACTGGCGCCGGCGTGCGGGCGCGCCTGGGTCCGCGCCGCGCCCGGCCCCCCGGCTCTTCGCCTCCGCCAACGACCGTGAGGAGCAGGCCGTGGTGGCCTGGCTGCTCTCGCAGGCCTTCGAGCAGACCGGCGTCAAGGTCGCCGACGATAAGGTCGCCTACCAGCGCATCGTCGAGGCCGCGCAGAAGGCGCTGCGCGAATTGAAGACGCAGAACGCCGTCACGATCTCGCTGCCCTTCCTCACCGCCGACGCCCAGGGCCCCAAGCACTTCGAAATCCGCCTGACGCGGGACGTGATCCGCGAGCTGGTGCGGTATTAGAAACTGGCGCTTGACACCCCTTTTCCTTTTGTGCTATAAGCATCGCAACTGCATACGCCAACGACGACGACGAGGACGAGTAAGCTTCGAAGCGGTGGCCAGAGAGTCGGGCCGTACGGACGCGCAGCGTCCGCCGTGGTGCAAGCCCGATCCAGGCGCCGAAGCCGAATGGACCTCCGAGTTGCCCGGGTGAACGACCGGCGGTTTGCGAGAGCAGGCCGCGGTAAGCGGCGCGGCGCGCCGCGACAGTAACCTGAGCCGGAAACGCGACCGTTATCAACGCGCAGGCGCTAAATCGGTGACCAGCCCGAGAGGCGCCGCAAGAGTGAGACTGGCTTTTCGGAAACCCGTTGTCATCATCAACGGGTTTTCTTGTCCCCGGCCCGCGGGCCGGCCCGGCCGGGCTCGGAAACTGGGTGGCACCACGAGGCGCCTCTTCTCGTCCCAGACGGAGAGGCGCTTTTGTTTGGAGGTCGCCCATGCTGGCCGATGTCGCGCCGCTGCCCACCCAGACCGCGCCGCTGCGCCCGGTCGTCCGCGAATTGCCCGCCGACCTGGACACGCCGGCCACGGCGTACCTCAAACTGCGCGGCCGCGGCCCGTCTTTCCTGCTCGAATCCGTCGAAGGCGGCGAGCGCGTGGCGCGTTACTCTTTCATCGGCGTCCAGCCGCGCGCCCGCTACGTCGCCCGGGCCGGCGCGCTGGCCTGTGACGAGGCCGGCCGGACCCGCGCCGTGCCCGTCCCGCCGGGCGGCGACTTCCTGCAGGCCCTGCAGGCCGAGCTGGCCGGCTATCCGCCGGTCGAGCGCACGGGCCTGCCGCGCTTTTTGGGCGGCCTGGTCGGCTACCTGGGCTACGAGACCGTGCGCTTCTTCGAGCCGACGCTCCAGGCGCGTCTGGCCGCGGCGCCCCTGCCGGACGCCATCTTCCTGCTGGCCGACACGCTGGTCGCCTTCGACCACGCCCGCAGCAGCCTGTTGCTGATCACGCACGCCTTCGACGGCGACGCGGCCGCGGCGGAGGCGCGCCTGGAGGAGATCGAAGCCCGCCTGCTCGGCCCGATCCCCGGTCTCCCGGCTCCCGGCCTCCCGACCCCGCCGGGCGGTTTTGCTTCCAACCTCACCCGGGCCGAATACGAGGCCGCCGTGCGCGCGGCCAAAGAACACATCGCCGCCGGCGACATCTTCCAGGTCGTCCTCTCGCAGCGCTTCACGCGGCAGACCGGCGCGCACCCGTTCAGCATCTACCGCGCCGTCCGCCGGCTCAACCCGTCGCCCTACATGTTCTATTTTGAGTTCGGCGAGGTGGACGGCGAGCCGCTCTACCTGGTGGGCGCGTCGCCGGAGATGATGGTGCGGCTGGAGGCGGCCGCCGAGCGGCGCGCCAGCCTGCGCCCGATTGCCGGCACCCGGCCGCGCGGCCGGACGCCGGCCGAGGACGCGGCCCTGGAGGCGGACCTGCTGGCCGACCCCAAGGAGCGCGCCGAGCACGTCATGCTGGTGGACCTGGGGCGCAACGACCTGGGCCGCGTGTGCGAGTACGGCAGCGTGACCGTGCCGGACTTCTTCACCGTCGAGCACTACTCGCATGTCATGCACATCGTCTCGCACGTCGCCGGCCGCCTGCGGCCCGGCCTGAGCGCCTTCGACCTGGTGCGCGCCTCCTTCCCGGCCGGCACGCTCAGCGGCGCGCCCAAGGTCCGCGCCATGGAGATCATCGCCGCGCTGGAGCCGGGCCCGCGCGGCCCGTACGGCGGCGCCGTCGGCTACTTCTCCTTCGACGGCGCGCTCGACACCTGCATCGCCATCCGCACGCTGGTGGCGCACGGCCGCACGGTCAGCGTCCAGGCCGGCGCCGGCATCGTGGCCGACTCCGACCCGGCGCGCGAGTATGAGGAGACCGTCAACAAGGCCAAAGCGATGATGCAGGCGGTGGAACGGGCCGAACAATCGGCTTGACCGCCGCGTGCACAGAGAACACGGAGAAGAGAGGAGAGGCTCGAAATGAAGAAACGTCTGCTCACCGGCGACCGGCCGACCGGCCGCCTGCATCTGGGCCATTACGCCGGCAGTCTGGCCAACCGCGTCCGGCTTCAGCACGAGTACGAATCGTTTTTTATCATTGCCGATCTGCACACGCTGACCACGCGCCCCGAGCGCCATCACATCCGCGAGATCCCGCTCTTTATCCGCGAGATCGTGCTGGATTACCTGGCGGTGGGCATCGACCCGGAGGTCAGCACCATCTTCGTGCAGTCCGCCATCCCGGAGACCTACACGCTCAACCTGATCTTCGAGATGCTGGTGAGCGTGCCGCGCCTGGAGCGCCTGCCGAGCCTCAAAGACATGGCCCGCGACGCCAACCTGGATTCGATGCCGTTCGGCCTGCTCGGCTACCCCGTGCTGCAGGCCGTGGACATCCTGCTGCCGCGCGCGACGGTGGTGCCGGTGGGCAGGGACAACCAGGCGCATGTTGAGCTGGCGCGCGAGCTGGCCCGGCGCTTCAACCTGCTCTACGGCCCCGTCTTCCCGGAACCGGAGGCCCTGATCGGCGCCGTGCCGACGCTGGTGGGCACGGACGGCAAGAACAAGATGAGCAAATCGTCGGGCAACGCCATCTTTCTTTCCGACGACGCCGCGACGGTGGAGGCCAAGGTGAAGATGATGTACACCGACCCCAACCGCCTGCGCGCCACCGATCCCGGCACGGTGGAGGGCAACCCGGTCTTCGCCTACCACGACGCCTTCAACGCCGACCCGGCCGAGGTCGCCGAGCTCAAAGAGCGTTACCGGGCCGGCCGGATCGGGGATGTGGAGGTGAAGGCCCGCCTGGCCAAAGCCCTGAACGCCTTCCTGGAGCCGTTCCGTGAGAAACGCGCCTATTACCTAGCGCACCCGCAGGTGGTCCAGGATGTGCTGGCGGCCGGCATCCGGCGCATGCAGGCCGAGGCCGGGGAGACGATGCGGCTGGTGCGCGAGGCCACCGGCCTGGCTTATTCGCTGGACTTGTTCGCCGACGAGGTGGACCTGTTCGGCGAGTACGAGACGAGTTGACGGTGGACGCAGGGCGGCCGCCGGTCATACCGGGGTCGGCGTTCGTCTTGCAGGCGGGAGATCAGGATGTTGGCCCTCATCGACAACTACGACTCGTTCACGTACAACCTCGTCCAGTACTTCGGCGAACTGGGCGCCGAGGTCCGTGTGTTTCGCAACGACCAGGTGACGCTCTCCGAACTGGCGGCCCTGTCCCCCAGTCATCTGGTCATTTCCCCCGGACCCGGCGACCCCAACGACGGCGGCGTCTCCAACGACGCCATCCGGCATTTCACCGGCCGCATCCCGGTGCTGGGGGTGTGTCTGGGCCACCAGTGCCTGGGGGCCGTCTACGGCGGCCGGGTGGATCGCGCGCCGCGGCTCATGCACGGCAAGACCTCGCGCATCTTCCACCACGGCGCTGGCCTGTTCGCCGGGGTGCCGTCGCCGTTCGAGGCCACGCGCTACCACTCCCTGATCGTCTACGAGCCGATCCCGGCCGAGCTGGAGGTGACCGCCTTCACGGCCGAGGGCGAGGTGATGGGCCTGCAGCACTGCCAGGCGCCGACCTTCGGCGTGCAGTTCCACCCCGAGTCCATCCTGACTCAGCACGGGAAGCTGATCTTGAAGAACTTCCTCGATTGGGAGCGCGTGGAGACCGGCGACTAGGGGCGGCCCCGCGCCAGGTCCTCAATCTCTAGACTCCCGGGAGCAACGTCATGCTCAAACCATTCATCGCCAAAGTCATCCATCGCCAGGACCTGAGCGCCGCCGAGGCCGAGGCCGCCATGAACGTGATCATGACCGGCCAGGCCACGCCGGCCCAGATTGGGGCTTATCTGGTCGCGCTGCGCATGAAGGGCGAGACCGTGGACGAGATCACGGGCTCGGCCCGCGCCATGCGCGCCAACGCCGTGCCGGTGCCGCTCGCCCGCCGGCGGACCCCGCTCTATGACACGGCCGGGACCGGCGGCGACGGCGCGCACACCTTCAATATCTCCACCGCCGCCGCCTTCGTCATCGCCGGGGCGGGCCGCACGGTGGCCAAACACGGCAACCGGGCGGCCTCGTCGCAGTGCGGCAGCGCCGACGTGCTGGCCGCGCTGGGCGTCAACCTGGACCTGACGCCCGAGCAGGTCGGGCGCGCCATCGACGAGCTCGGCATCGGTTTCCTGTTCGCGCCCAAGTTCCACCCGGCCATGCGCCACGCCGTCGGCCCGCGCAAGGAGCTCGGCCAGCGCACCATCTTCAACGTGCTCGGCCCGCTCACCAACCCGGCCGGCGCCGACGTGCAGTTGATCGGCGTCTATCACCCGGCCCTCACCGAGCCGCTGGCGCGCGTGCTGGGCGAGCTCGGTTCGCGGGCCGCGCTGGTGATCCACGGCGCGGGCGGCACCGACGAGCTCAACCCCGGCGGCCCCAACCGCGTCAGCCACCTGCGCGACGGCGCGGTGACGACGTATGACCTGGAGCCGGCCGACCTGGGCCTGGCGCGCGCCACGGTGGCCGACCTGCGCGGCGGGACGCCGGACGAGAGCGCGGCGATGATGCGCGCGCTGCTCGGCGGCCGGCTGCAGGATGCGCGGCGCGACGCGACGCTGCTCAACGCCGCCGCTGCGCTCGCGGCCGAAACCGGCGATTTCCGGGCCGCCCTGGCCGAGGCGCGGGCCGCGCTCGATTCGGGCGCCGCGCTGCGCAAACTCGAGGCCCTGGTGGAGTTCAGCCGCGCGCTCACGCCCGCGCCGGTCGAATGAGCGGCCCGGGAGGAGCCTGATTTCTGTGTGAGGGCTTGGAGCGCGGCCGTGCGCCCCGGTCGCCGCCAGATTGCGGAGGCGCCCCGGCGCCTCTGAGGCGAAAAGCCGTGAACAATCGTCTTCTTGAAATTCTGGATCACAAGCGGGCTGAGCTGGCGCAACTGGACCTGGCCGAGGAAAAAGCGCAGGCCCGGGACGCGCCCGGACCGCGCGACTTTCTGGCGGCGTTGACTTCGCCTCCCGCCCGGCCCTCAGCTCCCTCCCCCCGTCACGTCGCGGCGGGGGAAGGGCCGGGGGCGGGGGTCAGGGCGCCTCGCCTCATCGCCGAGCTCAAGCGCGCCTCGCCGTCGCGCGGCCTGCTCGCCCCGCACCTGGACATGGCCGGGCTGGCCCGGCTTTACGCCGCCAACGGCGCCGCCGCCCTGTCCGTGCTTACCGATGAGAAGTTCTTTCTTGGGCGCCTGGACACGCTGCGGACGCTGGCGCGCTCAACGCCTGCGCTGCCGCCGCTGCTGCGCAAGGATTTCATCCTGGCCGAGGTCCAGGTCTATCAAAGCCGGGCCGCCGGCGCCGACGCCATTTTGCTCATCGTCGCGGCCCTCGACGACGCCGAGTTGCGCGGCCTGCATGCCCTGGCGCTGGACCTCGGCCTGACGGCGCTCGTGGAGGTCCACGCCGCGGCCGAGGTGGAGCGCGCGCTGCGCCTCCCGGGCGTCCGCCTGATCGGCGTCAACAACCGCGACCTGACCACGTTCGAGGTCAGCCTGGAGACCACGGCCCGGCTCAGGCCCCTGATCCCGTCCGGGATTGCGGTCGTGTCCGAGTCGGGCCTCTTCACCGCCGCGCACGTGCAACAGGCGGCCGCGCTGGGCGTTGACGCGATCCTGGTCGGCGAGGCGCTCGTCACCGCGCCGGACATTGCGGCCAAGGTGCGGGAATTGGCTGGCGTTTCTGCGTAGAGACGACGCGCCGCGTTGTCTCTGCCGGTGACCTCGACATGCACATCAAAATCTGCGGCCTCACCTGCCTGGACGACGCCCTGGCCGCGCTCGAGGCCGGCGCGGATTATCTGGGTTTCAACTTCTACCCCGGCAGCCCGCGCTACCTCGCGCCCGAGGCCTGCGCCGCGATGACAACCGCCCTCCGCCGTCGTTCGGCCGCCGTCCGCCTGGTCGGCATCTTCGTGGACGAGCCGCCGGCGCGGGTCGCCGCGATCCTGGCCGAGGCCGGGCTCGACCTGGCGCAGCTGCACGGCGGCGAGACCCCGGACACGCTGCGCGCCCTGGAGGGGCGGGCCTTCAAGGCCTTTCGCGGCCTGGGCGAACGGCACGCCGAGTTTGCGTCCGCGGGCCCCGGGACGCCGGCCTTCCTGGTCGATGCACACTCCGCCACGCTTTACGGCGGCACCGGGCAGACCGCCGATTGGCCGGGGGCGCGCCCGCTCGCCGCGCGTTATCCGCTCTTCCTGGCCGGCGGCCTGACGCCGGACAACGTCGCCGACGCTATCGCCCAGGTGCAGCCGTGGGGCGTGGACGTGGCCTCGGGCGTGGAGCGCGCGCCGGGCCGGAAGGATCACGCGAAAGTGACGGCGTTTGTTGAACGCGCCAGAAGAGCCGGGGGCCGATGAGCGAATGAGAAGCTCACCTGCCCCTGAAGGAAGAGGTGCCAAACAATGACGACCCGACTCCCGCACAAGTTCGGCCCATACGGCGGCCAGTTCGTGCCCGAGACTCTGATGCCGGCGCTCGACGAGCTCGAGGCCGCCTACGTCGCCGCCCGCCAGGACCCGGCTTTCCAGGCGGAGTTGGAGGGCCTCCTGCGGACCTACGTCGGCCGGCCCACGCCGCTGACGCACGCTCGGCGGCTGAGCGAACACCTTGGCGGAGCCCAGATCTACCTCAAGCGCGAGGACCTGGCCCACACCGGCGCGCACAAGATCAACAACGCCCTCGGCCAGGGCCTGCTGGTCAAGCGCATGGGCAAGCGCCGCATCGTGGCCGAGACCGGGGCCGGCCAGCACGGCGTGGCCTCGGCCACCGTCGCCGCGCTGCTCGGCCTGGAGTGCGTGGTCTACATGGGCACGGTGGACATCGCCCGCCAGCAGCCCAACGTCTTTCGCATGCAGCTCCTGGGCGCCGAGGTGCGCCCGGTGGACTCGGGTTCGCAGACGCTCAAGGACGCCATCAACGAGGCGATCCGCGACTGGGTCACCAACGTCCAGACCACGCATTACCTGCTCGGCTCGGCGCTCGGCCCGCACCCCTACCCGACCATGGTGCGCGATTTCCAGAGCGTGATCGGGCGCGAGGCGCGCGCTCAGGCGCTGGCCGAGGCCGGCCAATTGCCGGACCTGTGCATCGCGTGCGTGGGCGGCGGCTCCAACGCCATCGGCCTGTTCCACCCGTTCCTGGAGGACGAGGGTGTGGAACTGATTGGCGTCGAGGCTGGCGGCGCGGGCGTGGCCAGCGGCCAACACGCCGCGCGCTTCGGCGATCCGGTTAAGGGACGCCTGGGCGTCATCCACGGCACGCGCACCTACGTCCTGCAGACCGAGGACGGCCAGATCGCGGACACGCACTCGGTCTCGGCCGGCCTGGACTACGCCGCCGTCGGCCCCGAGCACGCCCGCCTGCGCGACCTGGAGCGCGCCTACTACACCTCGGCCACCGACCAGGAGGCGCTGGAAGCCCTGCAGCTCCTCTGCCGCACCGAGGGCATTATCCCGGCGCTCGAGTCGGCGCACGCCGTGGCCGAGGCCGTCAAACGCGCGCCGCGCCTGGGCCGGGACCGGGTGATCGTGGTCAATGTCTCCGGCCGAGGGGACAAGGACTTGGGCACGATCATCAGCGAGCTTGAGAAAGGGACGACCGCCGGAAGACGGTAGACGGCTCAGCCGTCATTCGTCGCCCGTCTTTTGTCCCGGGAGACAACTATGACCCGCCTGCAATCCGCCTTTGCACGCCGGCCGGCCTTCATGCCCTACTATCCGCTCGGCTTCCCGACGCCGGCGATCTCGGTGGACGTAATCGAAGCGCTGGCCCGGAACGGCGCCGACCTGATCGAGGTCGGCCTGCCCTTCTCGGACCCGCTCGCCGACGGCCCCGTGATCCAGCGCGCTACCCAGATCGCCTTGCAGCAGGGGATGACCGTCTCGAAGGCGTTGATGGCTGTCCGTGACCTGCGCGCGCGCGGCGTGGCCGTCCCCCTGATCCTGATGGGGTACGTCAACCCCCTGCTGGCGTACGGCCTGCCGAGGCTGGCCCGCGAGGCGGCCGAGGCCGGCGCGGACGGCTTCATCGTGCCGGACCTGCCGCCGGAGGAGTCGGGCGAGTTCGAGTCCACGGTCGCGCCGCTGCCGCACATCCGCATGGTGGCGCCGACCACGCCGGATGAGCGGCTGGGCCGGGTCTTGCGGGACGCCCGCGGCTTCGTCTACCTGGTCTCGCTGACGGGGGTCACCGGCGCGCGGGCGGCGCTGGCGGAGGGGCTGGCCGGGTTCATCGCCAGGGTCAGGGCGCATGCGGCGACGGACGGCCGACCATCTTTGCCCGTCTGCGTGGGTTTCGGCATCGGCACACCGGAGCAGGCGCGGGCGGTGGGGGCGCTGGCCGACGGCGTGATCGTGGGCTCGGCCTGCGTGCGCGCCATCGGCGAGAGCGCCGACCCGGTTCAGGCCGCCGCCGACTTCGCGCGCGCTTTCAAGGCCGCGCTGGACTGATCCGGCCTGCCTTTCGCGGGAGGGGGACGCGCCACCCGGCGGCTGTCGTCGCCGGGTGGCGGATGTCATGTATTCCGCCGCCGTTCGTCACCTCTGCTGACCGGCTTCATGCTCAATTCATAACTGGCGCCGATACTGGTCCCCAGAAACGACCGGTCAGATAGACCACGACATCTGGGAGGCAGAATGAGCAAGAGGCTGATTATCGTAAGCGGCGTGACGGTGGTGACCGTCACGCTGGTCTTCGCCGGGCTGGCGTTCGCGCAGACGCCCACCCCGCCCGCCGCTGACCCGGCTCCGGGCCAGGGTTGGGGGATGATGCGCGGCCGGGGCGGCTGGATGGGATCTGGCCAGGCCTATACAGACACGGTGCCGATGGGGCCTGGGATGATGCGCGGCTACGGCGGACGCGGGATGATGGGCGGTTTGCAGCGTGGCGGCGGCCTGCTGCACGACTACATGCTGGACGCCTTCGCCGAGGCGCTTAACCTTCCGCGCGCCGCCCTGGACGAGCGCGTGGCCGCCGGCGAGAGCATGTATGACATCGCCGTGGGCCAGGGCCTCAGCCCGGCGGACTTTGTCGCCCTGATGCAGACGACGCGGGAGGCCGCCCTGGACCAGGCCGTGGCCGACGGCGTGATCACGCCCGAGCAGGCCGATTGGATGCGCAGCCACGGCGGGCGAGGGAATTGCCCGCACAGCGCCCCGGCTGAGGCCGCGCCGTCGCCGGCCAATTGAAGCAGACCGTCAAAACAACAGGCCCCCGTCAAGGGGGCCTTGTTGTTTAAGTGACAACCCCATGCTTTTCCAGCCGGCTCGGCGCGAACGGGGTACAGGCAATCGGAATTCGTGATTGTGGGCTGCAGCCGTTACAACAGCGACGGCTGCTCAGGGATAGATAGCGCCGGCCCCCAATCCGGCAACGGCGGCACCGGCCGGCGTTCGGCGACCAGGCCGTGGAACAGCCGGGCCATCGCCGGCGCGCGCGTGTCGTCCGGGTTGTGCAGAAAGAAGAAGACAGCCTCCTGCGCGGCGAGCCATTCGGCTACGACTTCCGCCCAGTCCTGCAGCCACGGCCGGTTGGCGGCCGTCTCCGGGACGCCGACAAAACGGACGAAGGCGAAATCGGCGGTGCGCGTCCGGCGCAACGGAAATTTCGGCTTGCGCTCCTGGGCGGCCGAGGCCGCGTCGTCGCGGCCGGGCGGGAGGCTGAACAGCGCGGTCGTGTCGAAGATCCCGCGCGCGGCCCCGTTCCGGCGGAGCAGATCGTCGAAGGCCGCCTCGGCCGGGCCGAAGAAATCGGCGTGGCGCGGCTCGACGGCGTAACGGAACGCGCGCGGCAGGCCAGCCAGATAGGTCGCCAGGGCCTCGAGGTGCCGACCGGTGAAAGTCGGTGGCAGCTGGAGGAGGGCCGGGCCGCAGCGGTCGCCGAGCCGCTCCAGCCGGTCCAGGAATTCCCGGGTCTCGGCCACGGCGTCCTTGAGCCGGCGGCGATGGGAGATGGCCTGGGGGAACTTGAGGCAGAAACGGAAGCCGGGCGGCGTCTCGTCGCGCCAGCGCTCCACGGTGGCGGCGTCCGGGAGGCCGTAGAAGGTGGTATTGCCTTCAACCGTGTTGAGGCGCCGGCTGTACAGGGACAGAAATTCGCGCGGTTTGGCGCCGGCCGGGAAGAACGATCCGGTCCAGGTCTTCAGCCCCCACATCGGACAGCCCAGGTGCAGCGTCATGCGCGGATTATAGCGCCGCGCCCACGGCCGTGGCCGGGCGGCGCCGCCCGGGTCTTCCGGGGGTGAGGCTCTCAGACGTCGTGCGCCGGCTCGGGGGGCGGGGCGGGGGCGCGGCGGCGGTGGTGCAGGCGGCTGATCATATCGTTGAACATGTCCGCGGCGGTGTCGTCGGCGCCGGCGGGCAGGCGGGCGCTCATGGCCGGCAGCGTATGCGGCTCGCGCGACGAATTCACAATGACGGCCGGGCCCTCGCGTTGCACCACGGCGCAGAAGGCGGCCGCCACCACCGGGTCGAATTGCGTGCCGGCATTGGCCTGGACCTCGGCCAGGATCGTCTCGGCCGACAGGCCGCGCCGGTACGGCCGGTCGGCGGCCATCGCTTCGACGGTGTCCGCCACGCTCAGGATGCGCGCCTCCAGCGGGATGCGCTGGCCCATCAACCCGTCCGGGTACCCGCGGCCGTCATAGCGCTCGTGGTGATGGCGGATGAACGGGACGATGGCGTGCAGAGAGTGGCAGTAGCCGACGATCTCAGCCCCCATTTCCGCATGCTGTTTGACGTCCTCGTACTCGGCGCTGGACAGGCGGCCGGGTTTAAACAGGATGGCTTCCGGGATGCCGAGTTTGCCGATGTCATGCAGCAGAGCCGCCTTGCGGATCAGTTCGACGCGCGGCGGCGGCAGCTTCATTTCGCGCGCGATCAGCGTGGCGTAGCGGGCGACGTGCTGCGAGTGGTCTTGCACGTCCGGGTCGCGCAGGTCGATGGCGCGTGAGAGCGAGATCAGCAGCTCCTCGTTGAGGGCCGAGACCTCCTCGGTCCGTTTCTGCAATTCGAGGTTGGTCTCACGCAGCTGGCTGACCAGGGTCTTCGTGTGGTCCAGATACTGCGTCTGGCCCAGGCGCAGCACCAGCAGCGGCACCAGGGTGACGGCCACGCCCAGGAAGCCGTTGCTTTCATAGCTGAAAGAAAGGGCAAAGGCGACCACGCCCAGCGCCAGGTAGTAGGGCCAGAGCCAGCGGAAGCGTTCCACCCAGACTTGCTGGAAGGGCTGACCGCTGCTCAGGTCGATGACGCCGGCCAGCAGGCTGGTGCTGCTCAGATACCCCAGGCCGGCCGCGGCCAGCGCCACGCCCAGCTGGACCGGCAGCGACGCGTCTCGGAACTGGAGCCCGAACAGGTGCGCCAGCGCCAACCCGAGCATGGCCGAGATCAGGTGGTTGGCGGCGTTGAAGGCGAAGCGGTTGAGCGCGCTGTGGTGCTTAAGCATCGCCGCGCCTGCCAGGGTGAGGCTGAGCGCCAGGGCGCCGACGGGTCCGAACAAAAGCGCGCCGGCGATGAGAGGCGCCACGGCCGTCGACACCGACGTGTCGCGGACATAGATGTCAATCGCCAGCCACTCGGTCAGGAAGATGATGGCGGCAAACAGGCCCAGGCCCACCCAATCCGCAGTTTGAACCGGCTGATACTGCCCGATCCACAGGCCCAGCGCGGCCAGGATGACGCCGCCGATGTAGGCGTTGACCGTCCAGGCTGGCCGGGGCCGGATGAGTAACCGGGTGACTTGCGGCTGCGGGTGAGGCGCGGCCGTAGCTGTCGCCGGTTCCGGGTCGGGGACGGCCGCAGGCGCAACCGGCGCCGGCGACTCGGCCTGGAGTTCGGCGGCCAGAGGCGCAATGGTCGCGACATTTTCGACGCCCTGGGTCGAATACCGGCAAATGCGGTTTCGGCCGGCCAGTTTGGCCTGGTATACGGCCAGGTCGGCGCTGTGGATGAGATCGGTGGGCTTCAGGCCGAAGCGATCCCGCCCGGCGATGCCGAAGCTCATCGTCACCCGCAGCGGCGTCAGACTGGTGGGGACCTCGAAGCGCGCGGCTTCAATCGCGGCGCGGATTTCTTCGATGCGCGGGGTGGCTTGTTCCACCGTGGTCTCCGGCATGAGGATTGCAAATTCCTCGCCCCCGAAGCGTGACACCAGGTCGTAATCCCGCACCATGCGCTTGAGAATGCCCGCCACGCCGATCAGAGCGGCATCGCCGGCCAGGTGGCCGTAGGAGTTGTTAATGTTGCGCAAGAGGTCCAGATCGGCGACGACCACCGTCACCGGCCGGTCATAACGGTCCGCGCGGGCGAGTTCCTTCTCCAGCGCCTCGTTGAAGTGGCGGCTGTTGAACAGACCGGTCTTGGGGTCGGTCTGCGTCTGACGCTGGAGGGCCGGCACCTTGAGCGTGGTGTAGATCAGGTAGAGCGGGATCGCCGCCAGGACGACGGCATAGGGGTTGTAAAGCCAGATGAACCCGGCCCCGGCCCCCATGCCGAACAGCGTGAAGTCGATGGCCAGGGTCAGCCGGTCAAAGACGCCCGACTCGGCGAAGCGCTGGCCCCGCGCCAGCTTGAGCACCAGGCCGATGGCCAGATGGTTCGTCAGGGTAAAGACGGCGCTGGCGACCAGGATCGCGGCCAACCCCAGCGGGCCGAGGGGAAGTTGAGGGCCATTGACCGCCTGATAGACCCAGCCCGCGACCGTGACCACGAGGGCATAGGATCCGATGTTGAAGAACTGGATATACCAGGGATAGCGATGCCAGACCCATTCCACCAGATGGGCGCTGAGGATCACCGCCAGCGCCGCCGGCGCCCCGTGCAGCAGGAAAGCGAAGCCGTAGAGCACCCAGCTGATGTTGTAGCTCGATCGCTCGGTCGGGCCCTCCACTTTGAAGACCTGGGCCAGGGCGGCCAGCGCGCCGATGACCAGCACAAGCAGCAGGTCCTCGCCGGACACCTGGCTGAGCTGCCACACGAGCAACGCCGCCCCTGCCAGGATCGTGCCCCCGATATAGGCCTTGGTCGTCGAGGTGAATTTGTTCATGCCGTTTTCTGCCGACAATCCGCCCTGGCCAGCCGGCCCCCACGGCGAGCAACACCGCGGCGCGCGCCCGTCCTGGCGGCCCGCTCAGTCATCCCACAGCGAACTGTTCCAGTTGACCGAGTTCCAGTTGACGCTGTTCCAGTTGACCGAGTTCCAATTGACCGAATTCCAGTTAACGGAGTTCCAATTGACGCTGTCCCAGGCGACCGGGTCGTCCCCGGTCCACAGCAACTGGCTGGGGATCAGGCCGACGTTGGCGCTCTCCGTCGTCAGGTTAAGCATGGCCGAGTAGGCATCCGGATAACCGGCGCCGGCCTCGGCCGTTTCGTAACCGGGCCACCCGGCGTTGGCCGTCGCCAGCAGACGATATTTCACCTGATCGGGCGTCAGCCCGGGCTCGCTCTGCAGCAGCAGCGCGACGATGCCCGTGACCATGGGGGCGCTCATGGAGGTGCCCGACATGCGGAAGTGGGCGGCGTTCACCCGATGCGCCGGGTGGGCCGCGTAAACCGTGGCGTCGGCGCCCGCCAGCAGGCTGACGATATTGCGGCCCGGCGCCACGAGATCGGGTTTGGCGAAGCCGTCCTCGGTGACGCCATAGGCCGAGAACGAGGCCATCCGGTCATCGAAGAGGTCGGCGGTGCCGCGGTCTTCCGTCGCGCCGACGGTGATGGCGAACGGGTCATTGGCCGGCGGGTAGAGCGTCACCGGGCCGCTGCCCTGGCCGTTGTTGCCGGCCGAGACGACGACGACGACGCCGTTGAGCCACAGAATCTCGACGGCGGCGTTGATCGGGCTGGTGTGGTAGGACTCGGGCACGCTGCTGTTGAGTGAGATGTTGACCACGCGGATGTTGTAGGTCGTGCGGTGGTCATAGACCCATTGCAACGCCGCCACCAGATCCGAGGTGTAGCTCTGGCCCTCGGCGTTGAGCACTTTGACATTGATCAGATTGACGCCGGGCGCAATGCCCTGATACCGGCCGCCGGAGGCGCCGCCGTTGCCGGCGATGATGCCGGCGACATGGGTGCCGTGCCCGTGCCCGTCGTCCGCCTCGGCGAAGTTGCCGAAGAAGGCGGACGCCACGATCCGCGAGCCGCTGCCGGGCGCCTGTAAGTCCGGGTGCGCGGCGATGCCGCTGTCGACCACGGCGACCGTGACGCCGGCCCCATCCAGCCCCAGGTCATTCCGGACCTCGTCGGCTCCCACGATAGCGGTATACGGGCTGGGGACGGCGTAAGCGATCTGAATGTTGTCGACATAGAAGTAACGCGCGCCGGATTGCTGGCCTGAGATCACGAAACGGAGGCGCGTGTCAGCGCTGACGTAGGCGGTGATGTCGAAGCTCTCCGCCCCGGCGCCGAGAAACTGAGTGCTGGAATACGCCCGCAGGGTGGCCCAGGTCTGGCCTCCATCGGAGGAGATTTCAAGCCTGACCTCCTCCGCCGAGCCGGAATTCGCGTTGAGTTGATTGTTCCGGTAGAGCGAGAGGGTCGCCGCCACCGCGCCTCCCAGGTCGGCCCGGCGACTGACGGCCTTGCCCAGGGGCGTGTACGGATCCAGCCGCAGGCACCGCCCGGACCCGCCGAAGCAGTTGGATGAACTCACCACCTGAATGAGGCCGGACGAGGCGCTGGTGCTCTCGCCGGTCTCGGACCAGTCGTCGGCCCAGGCCTGCGAGCCGGCGTTGCCGGCGTAAGAGGCGCTCGGAAACTCGTCGCGCACGGTCTCCAGCCCGGCCGGGGCCGTGGCCGAGGCCAGGGGGGCGTCCAGTGAAATCCAGCGCACGCCCGGGTGGCGGGCCAGCGCCTCCACCGCGCGCGCCGGCAATTCCAGGGCCACGCCGCCGACCAGCGGCAGACGCTTCCCCAGCCGACCCCCCAGGCGCTCCAGCGCCTGATCTGGCAGATGCTGGAGCGTCCTGCGTTGCACGATGACGCGGATTTTTTCGTATGGGCGCTCGCGGGCCATCTCCAGCAGGGCCGGATAGGCGCGCGGCGAGTCGTCCCGGCCTTGCGCGCGCACGGGCACAGACGCCGGCGCTGCCAGCCCGACTACGATGGCCAGGATCGCTATGCCGCGAAGTACGCTGCGTTGAGTCGACATGGCCGCTCTCCCTGCATCACCCGCTAACGCTTAGCCCGGCCCGCGTTAGGGTCCCCAATAGGTGCTGTTCCAGTTGACGGCGTTCCAGTTCACCGCGTTCCAGTCGGCGCTTGTCCAGGCGACCGGCGCCGACCCGCCGAGCAGCAGTCGGCTGATGGGTCGGCCGGCGTTTGCGGACTCCGTGGTCGTTCCGTTTACGGCAGCGAAAACGTCCAGATAGACTGCGCCAGCGTCCTCGTCCGACATCGGGCGGGCGGTAGCCAACAGGCGATACTTCACCTGGTCCGGGGTCAGGTGCGGCTCATCCTGCAGCAACAGAGCCACGGCGCCGGCCACCATCGGCGCCGCCATGGATGTGCCGCTCAGGCGGAAGTATTCGCCTCCCAGAACCGCCCGGTCCGGGTGCTCGGCCGCCCACGCCGATTGATCGGAGAGCACGCTGATGATGTTGGCCCCGGGCGCCAGCAGTTCCGGCTTGGCGTAGCCATCGGAAGTGCGGCCATGCGTCGAGAAGGCGGCCGGGACGTCATCCGACCAGTCAGCGGTCCCTTTCTCGTCGCTGGCGCCGACGGTGATGACGAACGGATCGTTGGCCGGCGCCGCATCCACCGTATTGAAGCCGCCGGCCGGCCCTTTGTTGCCGGCCGAGACGACGACGACCACGCCGTTGAACCAGAGCACCTCGACGGCGGCGTCCAGCGGACTGGTGTGATAAGACTGTTCGACGGTGGAATTCAGCGACAGGTTCACAACCCGGATATTGAAGGCCTGCCGGTTGTCGTAGACCCACTGCAGGGCGGCGACCACGTCCGACTCGCGCGCCAGGCCGGTCTTATCGCCGATCTGCAGGCTGATCAGGTCGGCCTGGGGGGCCAGGCCGGCGTAGCGGCCGTTCGACGCGCGGCCGTTGCCGCCGATAATCCCGGCCACGTGCGTGCCGTGGCCGAAGGCGTCGGTGGATGGGCCGGACGACCCCGCCCAACTGACCGAGGCCCGGAGGCGGGTGTGCGGATCGTCGGCCGCAAAAGTGAAATCCGGGTCGTTGGCGATGCCGCTGTCGATGACGGCCACGGCCAGCCCCGCGCCGCGCAATCCCAAATCCCAGACCCGGCGTACGCCGAGCGTATCCAGGAAATAGTTCTGTGGTTCGATGGCTCGGCTCGCGCGCGGTCCGCCGCGCTGCCCGGCGCCGACGATCGGCCCATCCGGACTCACCCAGCGCACGGCCGGGTTTTGCGCCAGCCGGCGGGCTGCGCGCGCCGGCAGCTCGGCCGCAAAGGCATGGATGATGGGCAGGTCGGCAGTGACTGTCCCGCCCAGTTGCGCCACATGCGCCTCCGCCTGACGGGAGACTGTGGCCTTCTGCACGATGACGGCGACGCGTTGGGCGGGCGCCTCCGCGGCCAGGTGCGCCACGGCCGGGTGCAGCCGGGCGACGGCGGCGGTCGCCGGGGCCGCCGCTGGCCCGGGCAGGCTCAGCAGCAGGGCGAAGGACAGGAGCAGACGCGGCAGGGAAGCCATGCGGGTAGCGAACCTCTTGAGCTCCTGAGCCAGTCGCCAGCGCAGACGCGCCAGCAAAGCGGCGCTGGCTGCTTCAGCCTGAAGCCTCGACTGGGCCGCGGTTACGCGCCGCAATCGTTCAACGGGGTCATCTTGCCGCCATTGCATCGCGTCACCCGGGGCGGCTAGTTGGCGGCCCCTGAATTCCAGTTCACCTGCGGCTCAAACACGCCGGACTGCCCGGCCGAGAAGTTTGCGGCCTGGGCGACGCCGGGCGGGGCCAGGAAGGCCCCCAGGAGGGCCAGCAGGGCCAGGCACAGCGCCAGACGACGTTTGAGGCTGGGTGTTTTGATCATGGCATCGTCCTTTCTGAAAAGAAAACCCCTCGGGCGCCGGGCGGCCGAGGGATCGGTGGTGCACTCTCTCAGGCAGTCCGGCGATCATGCCTGTGACGACCTGCGGTCGCCAAAGGTTAAGACCCGTAACTTTGCGCCCCCGCCTTTCGACGGGTTTGCCTTTTTCTGAAAAGGTCTGTTCCGTTCAGGCTCACATCCGAAGATGTGATCGTGCTCACAATACACAAAATTGCCGAGGGATGAACTAGGAAGGACGTCCCGGTCCGTCTGCTGGCCGGTGTGAAATGGTTGGCGGTTGATGACCGACAACACCGGCCTGGCGGCCCAAGCCGGATCAGCCCCTATGGCCGATGTAGCCCGTGTTGCGAAAAAGGGACCGGCCATCATCAGGAAGGGGCCGGCTTATGGCCTTGACGACTGACATGACAGACTTAAAACGCCGTTTGGCCGCTCCCGCCCGCCCACATCCGCTCAAAGTCGGTGAGAAGGATGGTTGGCGCAGGTTTGGGAGAGGACCAACCAACTCATCTTTGTCGAGATGGGCTGCCTGGGCGATCAGAAAGGCGTTGGCGGAAAAACAAACACAGCCAACCGGCAAGAGGCTGGCTGTGTCCTGGCGCAGGCCGGGTTGGGAGACAGGGCTCACACTGGCAGGAACGAGGTGACTTTCGCCCAAAGCTCGCGGATGTTGATGGGTTTGGACATGTAGACGTCGCAGCCGGCGTTGAGGGCCTTCTCGGCGTCGCCGCGCAGGGCGTTGGCGGTGATGGCGATGACGGGCAGCGAGCGCAGTTTCTCGTTGGCCCGGATGCGGCGCGCGACTTCGTACCCGTCGATGTCGGGCAGGTTGATGTCCAGCAGGATCAAATCCGGCTGGCGGGTCTCCGCCTCGGCCAGGCCGCTCAAGCCGTTGGCGGCCCACAGGAACTTGTAGCCGCGCGCCTCCAGGGCCCGCTGCACCAACAGCATGTTATCGGGGTTGTCTTCGATGTATAAAATGGTTGAGGACATCAGGCCTCTCCGTTGCGGGTCGTTTTCTCGCCGATCACCTGGACCACCTGTTCCACGAAGGCCCGCGGCGAGAGTGATCCCTTCTGGTAGAGCGCTTCGGTCGTGCCGGTCAGCCGCGCCCGCTCCTCCGTCGTGATATCGCGCGCGCTGACCACGATCACGGGGATGTCGCGCGTGCGGCGGTCCTGGCGCAGAGCCTCGATCAGGCTAAAACCGTCCATCTCCGGCATGGTCAGATCGCTGATGATCATATCGGGCAGGCGCTGCCGGGCCTGAGCCAGGCCGTCGGCGCCGCTGGCGGCGTGGAAGACCCGGTACGATTTCCGGGCCTCCAGCAGCCGGCGGATGAGCAGCGCGTCGTCGGAATTATCGTCCACAATCAGGACGGTCGTCACCTTCTCGTCGAGCTGATCCAGCGCGGAGAGCAGGCCCTCGCGCGGCGCCGGCCGCATATCGTCGCTCAGGTGCACGTCCACGTGCCACTGGTCGCCCAGGACGTGCTTTTCCACGGGGAAGGTGTGGCCGCTGCCGTTGACCACCACCAGCTCCTCCGCGCCGATGGCGCGATCCCGGACGAGCTTCTCCAGGCCCGCAAACGCCACGGCCGTCGCCGGCTCCACGGCCATCCCCTCGGAGTTGGCCAGCCGCAGCATCGCGTCCCAGGCCTGCCGGTCGGAGACGGCCTCCATGGCGCCGCCGTACCACCGGATCAGGCGATATAGGTGAGTATAGACCTTCCCCGGATCGCCGGTGGATAGTACGGCAATACGCGTCTCCGGGGTGACCGGCTCGGCGGTCTCGCGGCCGGCCCGGAAGGCGTGCACCATGGGCGCGCAGCCCTCCGCCTGGACCACGCCCAGCTTCGGGATCCGGTCGATCAGGCCCAGCGCGTGCAGCTCGCGGAACCCATGATACACCCCCAGCGGCCCCAGGCCGCCGCTGACGGACTGAATATACCAGTCCGGGGCGCGCCAGCCCAGCTGCTCGACGATCTCGTAGGCGATGGTCTTCATCGACTCGTAAGCCGGGACGCTGCGCGCGCCGCGGTCGAGCAGCAGGCCGCGCCGCCGGGCGAAGTCGGCGGCAATCTGCTTGGTCTGGTCGTAATTGCCGCTGACCTTGATGACCTCGGCGCCGAATAACGCGGTCTCGCGCAGCTTCTCGTTCGGCACCAGGCTGGTCATGAACACCCACAGCTTGATGCCGGCCCGGGCGCAGGCCGAGGCGTAGGCCACGGCGGCGTTGCCGGTGGAGGCAATGACGCATTCGCGGATGTCGGCCTCCAGCATGGCGGCCACCGAGACGGCCGCCTGCCTGTCCTTGAATGAGCTGGTCGGCCCGTGGCGCTCGTCTTTGATATAGAGCCGTTCGTGGCCCACCTGGCGCGCGTAGCGGCGCGAGAGTTGCAGGGGCGTGCCGCCCGCGCTGTTCAGGTCGAAGCGCAGCGGGTCGTCGACGGGCAGCACATCGTGATAACGCCACAGGTTGGCCGGCCGGCCCGGCAGGCCGCGCAGGAGCTCGCGCTTGAAAGCCGTGTAGTCGTAGTGCGGCTCCAGCCATTCGCCCTGGCACGCCGCGCACACCGGCGGGGTGAAGGGCGCATAGGGCTGTTGATGCCCGCAGGCCACGCACTGCATGAACAACGGTTTCGCCATAGGTCGGGTCCGGGCCGCGCCGCCGCGTCAGGCCGCGGCCGTCTCCAGGGCCGGCCGCTTGAACTCGGCCGGCAGTTCGATGTAGAAGCGCGAGCCTTCGCCGGCCACGCCGGAGCTCTCCGCCCACAGGCGCCCGCCGTGCAGCTCGATCAGGTGCCGGCTGATGGGCAGGCCCAGGCCGGTGCCGCCCACTTTGCGGGTGGTGGAGGTGTCCACCTGGCTGAAGGCCTCGAAGATGGTGTCCAGCTTGGCGGGCGGGATGCCGATGCCGGTGTCGGCCACGCAGATCAGGAGCTTCTCGCCCTGCGGCTCGGCCGAGACGGTGACGCCGCCGCGCTCCGTGAACTTGATGGCGTTGCCGACCAGGTTGATGAGCACCTGGCGCAGGCGGACGTGGTCGGCCTCCACCACCAGGTCCTCGTCCGGCGGCAGCTGGGGCGTGAGCTGCAGCCGCTTTTCGCGGGCCAGCGAGCCGGTGATGTCCATGACCTCGTCGATCAGGTCCGCCAGATGGATGACCTCCGGGTTGATCGTCATCCGGCCGGCCTCGATCTTGGCCATGTCCAGGATGTCGTTGATCAGGTTGAGCAGGTGCTGGCCGTTCTTCTGCACCACCCGCAGGTCGTTGTCCATCCGGTCGGTCAGCGGGCCGTCCAGGCCCTCCAGGATGACGTCGGTGAAGCCCAGGATGGAGTTGAGCGGCGTGCGCAGCTCGTGGCTCATGTTGGCCAGGAAGGTTGACTTGAGGTGGTCGAGTTCCTTCAGGCGGGCCACGGTGGCGGCCTGCTCGGCGTACAGGTTGGCGTTCTGCAGGGCGATGGCCACCTGGGCCGCCAGCGTGCCCTGGATGCGCGCGTCCTCCTCCGTGAACCGCCCGGCCTGATCCGCCCGGACGTCGAAGACGCCCAGCAGGCGCTCGCCGACCAGCATCGGCAGGGCCATTTCGGACCCGGCGGTCGCGGCCCCCATGTCCGCCAGGTCGCCGGGCGCTGTCTGGGCGTCGTGGACGATGACCGGCTGGCGGGTGCGCGCGGCCCGGGCGACGGTGGATTGCGCCAGCAGCACAGGCAGGATGCGGGCCTGATCCGACGGCGCCTCGGCGTCGGCGCCGGACCAGGCGGCCAGTTGCAGGGTCTCGCCGACGTCGTCGTACAGATAGATGCGGGCCTGCTGTAGCCCAAAGCGCGCCTGCGTCAGGTCCACGACCTCTTGCAGCAGTTGTCGGGCTTCCAGCAGGGTCGAGGCGACGGTGGTCACCTGCACCACGGTTTCCAACTGTGCGGAGAGGCGTTCCTGCCGGGAGAGGCTTTCCATGGTCTGCTCGGTGAGGCGCAGGTTTTCCAGGTGCGCGCTCAACCGTTCGGCCACGGCGTTCACGATGGCCTGCGCCTCGGCGTCGGCCAGGCCGGGCTCGGCCACGCGCAACTGGCCGACCGCCTCGCCCTGCACCACCAGCGGCAGGGCCAGGCCCGGCTCCGGAGCGGGCGCAGGCTCGGCGATGGCCTGCAAGGGCTCGACGGCGCTCACATCGTACTGATAGGCATAGTCCTGGGCGCCGTTCGCGGACAGGTAACCGCGCCAGTTCTCGCGCGTCAGGCGGCGCGTCAGCGTGTTCAGGTCGGCCAGGGCCTGCTCGGAGCGCTGGAAGGAGCGGGCGTTTTGCAGGGCGACGGCGACCTGGGCGGCCAGGGCCGTCTGGATGCTGGCGTCCGCCTCGCCGAACCGGCCGGCCTGGTCGGACTGCACGTCGAGCACACCCAGGACCTCGTCGCCGGCCATCAGCGGCGCGGCCAGCTCGGCGCGTGTGTCCGGCAGGAGCGGATGCGGCAGGAAGTTCGGGTCTTGCCGGACATCGTTCACCAGCACGGCGCGGCGCTCGCGGGCCGCCTGGGCTACCAGCGACTGCCGGCGGCTGAGCGGGATGCGCCGGCCCTCGGCCACCATCTGGCGCCCGACCTCGCCCGCGCCGGAGACCAGCACCAGCGTGTCGCGCTCGGCGTTCAGGAGATAGACGTGGGTGTGATAGAGATGGAACCGCTCCTTGGTCAGGTCCACCACGGTCTGGAGCATGGCGTCCTGGTCGCGCAGCGCGGCTACGGTCGCGCCGACCTGCGCCACGGTCGCCAGGTCGGCGGCGCGGCGCTGCACCTGCTCGAACAGGCGCGCGTTCTCGATGGCGCCGCCCAGTTCCCGGGCGACGGTCTCCAGGATGGCGATCTCGTCCGGCGCGAACTGGCGCGTCGGGTCGTCGCTGTCCAGCGCGATCGTCCCGATGACGTCGTTGCGTGCGACGAGCGGCACGATGACCAGGGCATAGGTGCGGCGCTCGCGCATCAGGGCGTGCACCGACTCCGTCAGGGGATCGGTCTGGGCATTCGCGATCACGACCGTGCGCCTGGTCTGGATGGCCTGGACGGTGGAGAGGTTGCCCTCCAGGGGCAGCCGCAGGCCGACCGCCTTGGGCTGATCCGGGTCGCCGTGGTCGGCCACGATGGTCAGGAACCGGCGATCGGCGTCCAGCAGGCCGACGCCGCAACTGCGCGCCTTCACCAGCCCGGCGACCTCGCGCGCCGCGACGTCCAGGGTCTGGTTGACGTCCAGCGACGAAGCCGCGAACCCCATGATCTCGTTGATGACGGCCAGTTCCGACGCGCGCCGGCGGGCCTGCTCGTACAGGCGGGCGTTCTCGATCTCGGCGCCGATGCTGGCCGCGATCGTGCTCAGCAGGCGGACATCTTCCGGCGTGAACCAGTTGGGCTGCGCGGCCTGAACATTGAGGACGCCGATCACGTCGGCGCCGGCCGGGATCGGGACGCCCAGCCAGGACTGGGCATAGTCGCCCGAGCCGACCAGCACCGCGCCCAGCGCGCGCAGGCGCTCGGCGGACGCTTCCGACAACAGCAGCGGCTGGCGGGTCCGGATGACATGGGCGGTCAGGCCGCCGGTCATGAGCCGCGGGGCGACCTCGAGCGGCTGACCGGCGTCGAGGTTGTACGGGAACTCGAGGAAATTCGTGCGGGGGTCGTACAGGGCGACGAAGCCGGTGTCAACCCGGAACGTCTGGCACAGCTTGGCGCCCACCTCGCCCAGCGCGGTCTTGAGATCGCTGGAGGCGGCCAGGATGCGGCCGATGTCGTTGAGCATCTCCAGCTCACTGGTGCGCCGGGCCAGCGCCGCCTCCGCCTGCTTGCGCTCGGTGATGTCCTGTTTGACGGAGACGAACCAGGCGATCTCCCCGCGCTCGTTTTTGACCGGCGTGATCACCTGTTCTTCGGGGTACAGGCGGCCGTCTTTGCGCCGGTTGATGAGCTCGCCACGCCAGACCCGGCCGGCCAGGAGTGTGTTCCATAGCTCCTGATACACGCCGGCGTCGTGCTGGCCGGACTTCATCACGCTGGTGTGCTGGCCGATGGCCTCCTCCAGGCTGTAGCCGGTGATGGCCGTAAAGGCCGGATTGACCCATTGAATGAAGCCCATCGGGTCGGTGATGACGACGGCGCTCGACATCGACGCCAGGGCGGTGGATTGCAGTTGGAGGCGCTCTTCAAACTGCTTGCGGGCGGAGATGTCGCGGTGGATCGCCATGAAGCCGACGATCTCGCCGGCGCCGTTCACGACGGGGGTGTTGCTGCCCTCGATGGGGATCAGGCGCCCGTCTTTGGTTTTGTTGACGATCTCGCCGGCCACCACCTGCTTGTTCAACAAGGCCTGCCAGAAATGAGCGTACTGGTCGGGCGGGATCAGGCCGGACTTGATGATGCGAGGCGTCCGGCCGATGGCTTCGCTGCGCGGGTAGCCGTACAGGGCCTCGAAGGCCGGGTTGACGTACTGGATCACGCCGTTCAGGTCGGTCATAAAGACCGCGTCGGTCGAGTGCTCCAGGGCGTACCGGAACTTGAGCAGGTCGTCCTCGGCCTGGCGGCGCGCCGTGATGTTGCGGAAGATCGTCTGTGTGGCGACCACCTGGCCGTTGTGCCAGCGCGGCGAGGAGTTGCCTTCCATGACCACGCTCGCGCCGTCGCGCGTCACGAAGGTCACCTCGATCCCGTTCAGGGGCTCGCCGGCCATTAACCGCGCGAACAGCGGCTGGCAGTGCGTCACTGACTCGGGATGCATCACCTCGAACAGCGTCCGGCGCGACATCTCCTCGGCCGTGTAACCGAGGGTGTCCAGCCAGACGCGGTTAAAGAACAGGAAGCGGCCGTCGCCCCCGACGCTGACGACGGCGTCGTGGCTGCTTTCGACCAGCGAGCGATAGCGGGCCTCGCTCTCGCGCAGCGCCTCTTCCGCCTGGCGGCGGTCGGTGATGTCGTGGCCGATGATGTACAGCGCGCCGTCGGATGTGGCCTGGACAATCCACGAAATCCAGCGATCCTGGCCGTCACGGCAGCGGAAACGGTTGGCCACACGCACGGCCGTCGCGCCCTGGCGCAGTTTATCGGCCTCGGCCGTGGTGGCCGGCAGATCGCCGGGGTGCACCAGGTCCAGGAAGCGCGCCTTCAGTAATTCCCGGACGGTCCAGCCCAGCGTGCGCTCGAAAGCCGGGTTGACGCGCTTGAACAGGCCGTCGGGGCCGACGATGCACAACAGCTCCTGCGAGAGATCGAAGAAACGGGCGGCGTCCGAGGTCCCGCCGCCCAGCAGGCCGGTGGTCCGGCGCGGGCTGGCGCTGGGGCCGGGGAGGAGGTCCGGAGCGGTTACGGGCGCGCTGGCCGGGGCCGGGTCGTGGGCGCCGTTCGCGCGGCCGTTGACGGCGCCGGCCCGGGGCGCTTCCGCCGGAGCGGCCGGGGCCGGGTCCGGCGCTGGCGTCGCCGGCCGGCCCGGGTCTGGCGCCACGCGGTCGGCGTCCGAGAAGAGCGACTCAAGCCGTTTCGAGTACAGGTCCTTGGACATACGTGAGCAACTCCTCGGCCAGCTGTCGATACTGCTGCGCGGCGCGGCTGCTGTGGGCGTGGACGGTGAGCGGACGCCCCGCCAGCTGGCTCTCACGCACCTTCGTATCCACGCCGATGGCGGTCTGCAACAGCGCCGGGGCGAAGTGCTGCTGCAGTTGCGCCAGGACGCGCGCGTGCAGGTGGCCGCGCCCGTCGAACATGGTCACCAGGATGCGGTAGGCCAACCCGGGGTTGGTCCGGCCGCGGACCAGGCGGATGAGCTCCAGGCTGTTGTGCAACGCCTGGACGGAGAAATACTCGCACTGCGTGGGGAGCAGGGCCAGATCGGCGGCCGTCAACGCCGTGATGGTCAGCGGACCGACCAGGGGCGGGCAATCCAGCACCACGAACTGATAGCGGGCAAGCTCGGGCCGGGCCAGGCTGGCGCGCAGCAGCGGCTCGTATTTTTCGCGCAGATGCAGCCAGCGCGGCAGGGTCACCATGTCCGGGTTGGACGGCACCAGGTCCAGGCCGGGCCAGGCGGTCTCGCGGCTGACGGCCGTCAGGGTCTCGTTGCCCAGCAGCACGTCGGCGGCCGAGCCCCGCGCCTGGGCCGGATCAACGCCCAGGCCGCTGGTCAGGTTGCCCTGCGGGTCCAGGTCGACCAGGAGCGTCGCCTGACCGCGCTCGGCCAGGCTGGCGCCCAGGGACAGGGCCGTGGTGGTCTTGGCCACGCCGCCTTTTTGATGCCAGAGGGCGATGACGTAAGGCATGCCGTCTCTCCTGCGCCGTCAGGCGGCCACCCGGATTGTCTGGCCGTTCCCGGCCGGGCGGCCGTTGCCATCCATCGGCCCGGCTTCGCCCAGAGTCAGGGCCACACTGGCGCGGCGCGCCTTAAGCGCCGCGCCCAGTTCCTGCACGGCGGTCCGCAACGCGCCCTGAACCGTGACGGCGCCCTGGATCTTCTGACTGATGGCGTTGATGATGGCCTCGCGCTCGGCGCGCCGCTGTGTGTCGGCGTACAGCCGGGCGTTCTGGATGGCCGTCGACAGGCTGGCGGCGATGGTGGTCAGCAGGCGTTGATCGGCGACGCCGAACGCGTCCTCGCGCGCCAGGCTCTGGACGCTGATCAGGCCGATGACCGTCTGGCCAGCCAGGATCGGCACACCCAGCCAGGCGCGCGGACCCGGCTCGACCAGCCGCTGGTCGCCGGCGGGGTTGATGAGCAGAGGCTGGCCGGACCGGACGATGATCGCGTTGGCGCCGTCGCCCAGCGGCGCGGGCGGCGGCGTCAGGTATTCGCCGTTCACGCGGTAGTACGGAAACTCCAGGCGATCCTCGGCCGCCGAATAGAGCGCAATGTAGCCCTGGTCGGCGCCGAAAGCTGACAGGATGGTGTCGCCGGCCACGCGCAGCAGGCCCGCCAGGTCCGGTTGCGAGATGAGGGCCTGGCCGATGCGGCTCAACAACTCCATTTCCTGCGCCCGCTGCTGGCTCTGCTCGGAGAGGCGCAGCGTTTCCAGGTGGCGGCTGAGGCGGTCGGCGACGGCGCCCACCAGCCCGGCGACCGTCTCGTCGACGTCCCCGGCGATCTCGACGGCCCCGATCGGCATATCGCCGATGGCGAGCGTGTGCTGGAACACGGGCGTCTCGGCCGGCGCCTGTTGCCCGGCGGGCTGCACCTGATCGCCGGTATACACGAAGCCGGCCTCCAGTTCGGCGCGATCCTGCTGGAACGCTTTCCAGCCTTCCAGGGTCAGCCGGCGGACGGCCTGCTCGGCCTCGGCCCGGTACTGCTCGGCCTGCGCCAGCAGCCGCAGGTTTTCCATCTGCTGGGCCGCCTGCCGGGCGACGGCCTGAACCAGTTCCACCTCGTCGGGCGTCCAGGCCCGGCCCGCCTCGCACTCGACGGTCACGGCTCCCAGCGTTTCGCCGGAGACCTCGAGCGGGAGCTTCAGGACCGACGGATTGGGATCGTCGGCCTCCACGCGCACGAAGGTCTGCTCCAGGCGCTCCGCACGCTGGAGGCCGTCCAGAAATTCCTGCCAGCCGCTGCGGGTGAGGCGGCGGGTCTGGGCCACCAGTTCCACCCGGGCCTGCTCGAGCTGGGTGAAGAGCTGGCTGCCCTCAATGGCGCTGGCCAGCTGCCCGGCCAGGGCGTTGAACGCAAACTCATTCTCGGCGCTCAGGCCGCCGACGCGCTCGCTCTGCAGATCCAGGACGCCGAGCACGCGGTCGTCCGCGATCAGGGGCACCACCATCTCCGAGCGCGTGTCGGGCAGCAGGGCGTTCGGCCGGAAGCCGGGGTGGTTGCGGGTGTTGGCGATGATGATGGTCTGCCTGGTCGCGGCGGCGGCGCCGTTCAGCGAGTTGAGGTCCAGCGGCAGGCGGTGGCCGCGACGCAGGAGCTCGCGCCCCGCTTCCCCGGTGCTGGCCTGCAGGAGGAGGGTCTGCCCGGCCGGGTCGGCCAGGTAGACCTGGGCGTGATACAGGCCAAAACGGGCGCGGATCAGGTCGACGGCCTGCGCCAGGAGCGTCGAGAGGTCGCGCTCCCGCGACAAAATCTGGCTGATCTCGGCGACCAGAGCCAGGTCCCGGGTGCGGACCTCCAGCGCGCCGGTGGTCGCCTGCAACCGGGCCACCATGTCGTTGAAGGCGGCGGATACGCGCGCCATCTCGTCCTGGCCGATGACCGGCACGCGCGCCGCCATGTCGCCGGCCGCCAGCCGGCGGGTGGCCGTGTCCAGCTCGCGCAGCGGGCGGCTGATAGCGCGCATGGTCCCGAGGCCGGCGAAGACGCCTATGCTCACCAGCGTCGCCGCGAAGATCACGTAGAGCAGGATCGAAGTCGTCTGCAGCCCGACCCGCCTCTGCACGCCGAACTCCAGGGCTTTCGAGGTGACCTGGTAGAGATTGCGGTTGGCGGCCAGAGCCGCTTCCGCAGCCGCCTCCAGCGCCGGGCCCCTGGCGCCGGGCGCGCCGGCGTTGATCAGGTCCGCCTCCAACAAATCCGCGAAGGCGTCCATGGCCGTCACGGCCTCGGCCAGCGGGCGCTCGGTCAGTTTGCGCAGCGTGTCCGTCGGGTCATTCTCAAAGCTGATCGCGTACGTGCCGGGCAGGGCCGCCGTCAGGGCGCGCAGCCGCCCCGTCAGGGCGAGCAGTTCGGCCGTCTGCGCCGGGTCGCGCGCCGGCGTCGCGGCGGCGCCCTGGCGTAACTGCCAGAGCAGGTCCTGGCTCTCAGGCAGCTTGAGCAGGACCGCATCCATCATGTAGTAGGTGTCCAGCGCCGGATCCAGGATCAGGTAGGACGTGTCGCCGACCCAGCTGATGAGGGCGCGAACATCGGCGGCCAGAGCGGTAAACTCCGTGTCGCGCGCCTCAGGCTCCATCTGCGGAGCGGCGGCCCGCAGGCGTTCCCAGCGGGCTTGCAGGTCCTGCCGGCGGCCGGTGGTCTGCAAGAGGTCGCCATAGCGCGCGTCGAGTTGAGCCAGTTGGCCGAAATGGCCCACGATGCGGGCCTCGACCTGCCTCAGCGCCACGGTATGGGCGCCGACGGACCACAGGGATTGCTGCTGGCGGACATCGTCGAGGAGGTTCTGGGCGGGCCGCAGATAGAGGGCGCCGTACTGCTCGCGCACACCGTACTTGTCCCGGCGGTCGGCGATGTCGATCAGCGACAGGCTCAGCACGACCACCAGGGGCAACAGGAACAGGCCGCTGACCAGCAAGAACTTCTGCGGATAGGTCAACCGGCTGGTGCGCCACGAGATGCCCGACACCGCCAGCCAGATGCCCAGGACGAGCAGCGCGGCGGCCACGGTGTTGGTCCATTGTCGGCCGATGGCGACCACGCCCGCCGTTTCGGCCGGAGTGGGCATAGGCGCGGCCGCCACGGCGCTCACACTCAACCACAGCGCGACCGTCAGGGCCAGGCCGAGCAAGGCGGCGACGCCCAGCCGGCGCCACTGGCTGCCCGTGAAGGCGCCGGCCTGGAAACGAAACATGAAATGCAGCAGCCCGGCCAGGCTCAGCAGCGTCAGGATCAGCCCGGCCGCGACGAGACCGGGCTGGAAGGAGATGACAGCCGAGCCGCGCAGGCTGAGAATGGTGATCAGACCGCCGCTGAGCAGCACCGCCGCCACCACCGCCGACCCCGCCAGCCAGCGCCCCCGCCCCATCTGGTGCTGAGTCGCCAGCCACAGGCTGAGGATGGCCCCGGCTAAGGTGAGGGCCAGGCCCGTCACCGTCAGATTGACCTGATACAGGCCGGGGAAGCCAAACTGGCGCGCGACGAGGACCGTGAAACTGGTGACCCACAGCCCAATGCCCAGGGCGCTCACAGCGCCCACCGCCCAGGCGAAACGCGCCGCACCCTGCGCGGCCGACACGCGAGCGGCCATGCCGGGCGCCGCGTAGATGGTCAGGATCGCCAGACCGAGAGCGGCGGCCAGCCACAGCAGGTCGTAAGTCTGATTGAAGGGGAGGAAGCTGACGGGCATGACAGCACCTCAATTCCTGGGGCCAGCGGAGGGCGCGCCGTCAGCGGCGATCAGCACGCTGGCGCGTCGGGCGGTCAGGGCCTGGGCCAGCTCCTGAGCCGTGATCTTGAGCACCTGCTCCACGGTGGCCGCGCTCTGCAATCTCTGCCCGATGGCCGCGATCAGGGCGTCGCGGCTGGCCTGGCGTCGCGTCTGCTCGTAGGCGCGGGCGTTTTGCAGGGCGACGCCGACCTGGCTGGCGATGGACTGCAGCAGGTCGGCGTCGGCCTGCGTGAGGCCGCCGGCCACGTTCTGCTGCACGTCCAGCACGCCCACCACCTGGCCGCCGGCCAGGATCGGCACCGCGACCTCCGCCCGGGTGTCCGGCAGCAGCGGGTTCGGCAGCCAGCCCGGGTCCTGGGCCGTGTCCGGCACCAGCACCGGCTGGCCGGTCGCCGCGGCGCGGCCCACCAGGCCGCGTCCGGCCGCAATCTTATGGCCGCGGGCCAGCATCACCCGGCCGGCCTCGCCCGTGCCGCCGGCCATCACCAGCGACTGGCTGGCTTCATCCAGCAGATAGATGTGGGCGTGATAGTAGTTGAAGGCCTCGCGCAATTGCTCGACGACCTCCACCACCAGTTGCTGCGGGTCGAGCACGCTGGACAGGCGCCGGCTGACCTCGGCGCTGGTGTTCAGCGCGCGGGTGCGCTCGGCCACGCGGTGCTCGAGTGCGCCGACCATCTCGGCCAACTGGGCGGTCACCTGGTTGAAGACGCGGCCGAGGGTCCCCAGTTCGTCCTCGGACGTGACCGGCACGCGGACGCTCAGGCTGCCGGCGGCGAGTTTCTGCGCCGCGGCGGTCAGGCGCAGGATAGGGGCGACGAGCACCTGGGCTGCGCCGACGGCGAGCGCGGCGGCGAGCAGAGCGACCGCCAGCGTCACCAGGGCCAGCACACGCGTTTGCTGAGCGGCGGGGGCCAGAACCGTCTCGGCGTGTTCATGTGCTACGACGCGCCAGTTGAGCGCGGCCACGGAAGCCTCGGCCTCGGTCGGCGCCACCAGGGCCTGGGCCGCGAAGCTGTCCTGGCCCTCATAATTCAGCCCTGTATATTCGGCGCGGCTCGACTGGCGCAGTCGAGCGAGCAGCGCGAAGTCCACCCCCTCCAGCCGACCTGTCTCCGAGAGGCGCGTCCCGTTTGGGAAGAGCAGGTCCATCCCCGCCACCAGACCCAACTTCTGAGAGGCGGCGACTTCATTGATTGCCCCCAGGCGGTAGGCAGAACGCAAGACGCCAATGGGCCTGGATGAGTCGGGGCCGTACAGGGGCACGGCGATCACGACGACGTAGCTGTTGCGGTTCACCTCGAATTCGGGCTGGCTGACGTAAACGCTGCCCGCGCCGTCGCCCCAGGCCGCCTGCCACCAGACCTCATCGGCCTGGTCATAATCGAAGGCGCGATCGGTGCTCGCCAGCAGCCCGCCCGCCTGATCCGTGATGGACAACTGGATGTGGTCCGGGAAATGGGACTGGAATTCGCGCAGTTCGTCGGCCAGCTCACCGGACAGGCGCGATTGGATCAGTGGATCGGAGGCCGCCGCGGCCTGCCACTGCCGGTCGAGCTCCTCTTGAACCGCGCGGACCTGCGCCGGGTCCTTGCCCTGGTGAGCCAGGTTGGCAAACGTCACCGCCTCCTGAACGAACGTGTTGAGGCTCAAACCGCCGCGCAGGATGTCCACCTGCCGGACCAGCAGGTCGCCCACGGCTCTGGCCTGCAATTCGGCCACGCTGACCAGGCTCCGCCCGGCCGCCGCCGTGAGCTGCTCTGTGATGATGCGGCTGGCCAGGGCCGCGATGGCGCCGGAAGAGGCCAGGCTGATGACGGCGAATACCAGTATGAACTTCGTGCGGATAGGGTAATTGGGGAACTGCCGCGCCACGATCACCAGATAGGCCAACAGCACGCCGCCGGCGATCGTATAACCGACCAGCGGGTTGGCGGGCGCCGGGCGGCCGGGCGGGCCAAACAGGTCGACCAGCACCGCCAGCATCGCCGCGGCGATGCTCGGCAGCACCAGCCGGCCGGCCCAGCGGTCCGGCAGGGTGGCGGCGGCGACGCCGGCCATCATCACCAGCGACACCACGGCGTAGAGGAAGCCCTGGCCGGTGGAGGTCAATGGCCCGATGACCGTCAACGCCAGGATGACGCCGATCAGCAACCAGGCGCCGAGGCGGGCCCGCCCGAAGCGGGCCAGGGCGGCCACGACCAGGCCGACCATGACCAGGGGCGCCGGCACGAGCAGGACCAGCCGGTTGGGCGTCATCAGATAAAAGGCTGCGCTGACCAGCGCCATCACGCCGGCCGTGGCCAGGCCGATGCGGAAAGTATTCTGCGCCTGACGGCGCGCCTGCACATCCGCCGGGATCGTCGAGCTCGTCATAGGGCTATCCTCGTTCTGCCGGTTGAGCCACACCGTCACGCCGGTCGCCCGACCCGGCCCCGGCCGCCAGGCGCACGCGCGTCCATCGGCCGCCGGCCGCGCGGCCCAGCTCGCGGGCGGCCACCTGGAGCGCGGCCTCGACCGTGGTGGCGCCCTGGAGGCGCTGGCCGATGGCGTTGATCAACGCCTCGCGCTCGGCTTCTTCCTGCGCATGCTTGTACGCGCGGGCGTTCTGCAGGCCCACCGCCACCTGGTTGGCGATGGCCTGGAGCAATTCGGCGTCCTCGGCCTGCAGGCCGTTGACGACGTTGTGCTGGACGTCCAGGACGCCCAGTACCCGGCCGCCGAGGGCGATCGGCACGGCCACCTCGCTGCGGGTCTCGGGCAGCAACGGGTTTGGCAGCCAGGTCGGGCTCTGGGCCGTGTCGGGCACCAGCACCACGCTGCCCGTCTCTGCCGCGCGCCCCACCAGGCCGCGCCCTTTGGCCAGTTTGTGGCCGCGGGCCAGCATCGCCTGGCCGGCTTCGCCCGTGCCGCCGGCCATCACCAGGTTCTCGCGCGCCGCATCCCAGAGATAGATGTGGGCGTGGTAATAACCGAACGCTTTTTGGACATCTTCGACCACGGCCTTCACCAGGGTGGCCTGATCCGTGATCGCCGCCAGACGCCGGCTGACTTCGGCGCTGGCAGCCAGGGCTCGGGTGCGCTCGGCGACGCGCCGCTCCAGGCCGTCCAGCGTCTCGCGCAACTGGGTGGTCATCACGTTGAAGGTCGTCGCCAGCGCGCCGATTTCGTCGGCGGTCTCCACCGGGGCCTGCGCGGCCAGGTCGCCGCCCGAGACGCGGGCGGCCACGGCCGTCAGCCGCTGGAGGGGATTGGTCAACACCCGGGACACCACCACGGCGGCGAGCGCCGCCAGGCCGGCCATCACCAGGCCGAGGAGCAGGGTGTTGCGCGACTGCCTCTCCAGCGGCGCCACCACCTCGTCGCCGAACACCGCGACGGCCAGGGTCCAGGGTTGCGTGGTCAGGCGGACCGCCGCGACGAGTTCGTCGTTGCCGGTTTCGTTTTCGTCGAGGGCGACCCCGTCGGTGTCGAACTCGGCCATGAAGGTCGGCTGGGTCTCAACCTGCGCCAGCCCGTGCGCGACGGAGGGCAGGTCCACCACCAGTTCCTCCAGCGCCCGGTCGGCAAGGCGGCCTTCCGCTTTGAGGGCGGCCGCCTGCTCTGCGCTCAGCGGCACGATCGATTTGAAGGCCAGCTGGGGCGCGCCGCTGTGGGCCAGGATGATGTTGTTCTCGTCCACCAGCATGACGAAACCGCCATGGCTCAGATTGGCCGCGCTGTCCACCAGCATCTGTTGGAGATTGGCGGCCCGATAACGCACTTGCAGCACGCCCAGGATCTCCCCGGCTTTGTCCCGGACCGGGGCGCTGAAGTAGAGCGACTGTTCGAAGACCGAGCCGGACAACCTCACCGGCGACACGAACGGCTGACCGGTGCGGAGCGGCTCCTGGAAGTAGTCGCGCCCAGACCGGTCTAGGCCGATGTCGCTGGCAAATGTGTCCAGCAGATCCACGCCCCGGCGGTCCAGGAGTGCGTAAGACGAGACGCGCACGAGGCCTTTGCCGTTGAGCGCCAGCAAGGAGGCCATCGCGCGGGCCTCGGCCGGGCTGCCGGCGCGTTCCTCGGGCGGCAGGCTCAGGTACTCGGCGAAGGCCGGCAGTTGCGCCTCCGTGGCGACCGCGTCCAGGTTAGTGCGCAGGAAGGTTTCCAGGCTGGCGGCCGTCTGCGACGCCACGGCCAACAGCGTCCGGTTTGCGTCCTCGACGAGCGCCGTGCGCGTCAGACGATCGTTGAAGTAGACCAGGGTCGCCATCGGCGCCGTCGTCGCAATCACAAACGCGATGATCAGTTTGACGCGCAGGCTGTAGCTGGGGAACTGCCGCATGATGAAAGCGGCGAAAACCAGCAGCGCCGGGATGGCGATGAACGGCACGTATGTCTGAAGCGCGGCCAGGCTGAAACGCTGGACCGGCCAGAAGAGGTCAATCAGAAGCGTGAGCAGGCCAGACGCTGTCCCCAGCAGGATCGCCACAACGGCGGACCGGCCCTTCAGGGTCAGGCTGGCAATCATCGCTGTGGCCAACAGCGTCGTGCCGCCCAGAACCAGGCCCATCCCGGCGATCAGGACCGGGACAGGCGGATACAGCCCGATCAGGCCGGCCAGGAGTAACCAGATGGCCGCCGTCGTCCGGCCGCGCCGGTTCAACCACAGCGACAGGGCGGCCGTCGCGGCGAGCACGGCCGTGATCCCGACCAGGACAAACATCGGCCAGGCCCGCGCCTGCAGCGCCAGCAGAAGGTACAGCGCCAGCGCGGCAAGATAGGCCGCCAGCGCCACCAGTGAGACGCGCCGGGCGTTGACCGCGGCCGGCTCGGATTGGACGACCCGGCCACCCGGCTCCGGGGTCTGGCGCAGAACCAGGAACCGCACCATGCCCAGCACCACGATCACCAGCGTCGCGGCCAGCAGCCACTGATCGACCCTGTCGCCAAGGACGAAGCCATAGGCCAGCATGCCCAGGCTCGCCGTCAGCGTGATCCAGGGCACCGACGACGCGGTCCAATCCACCAGACGCAGCCAGCGCGACTCCGTGGGCGCGGCCGCCGAGGGGCGACTCTGCCGGAGGGCGGCCAGCAAGAAGAGGAGTTGGGCGAGCATCCACCCGGCGTCAATCCAGGAGCCGGCGCGATAGGTCCCGGCCAGGCTGACATAGGCGAGCGCCAGGTTCGATGTGATGAAGGCCGCCATGCCGGCCAGCAGCAGAAGCAGCGCCGCCTGAGCGTCCTGGCCCGGCCGCCGATGGAGGCTGGCCATCAGGCCGATTATCAGCACCAGGTCGCCGATGGGATAAGCGGCGGCGATCATGACCGGCAGCAGATCGTCTGAGCCGGTGGAGGTGGTCGCGGCGGGAACGATGATAAACAGGCTGACGGCCATGAAGGCCGCCATGGCCATCATCCCCCACTCAAGGAACATCGCCCGGCGCTCTGACGAAGTCTGCGGCCTGCCCGGCAACGCCAGCAGGCCGGCCAGGATCAGAGGATAGAAGGCCAGGTACGCGGCGTCGGCCGGGGAGGGAAAAGGCGTGCTGTGGAGGCCGTTCTCGAAATAAGTCCAGATCAGGTCGCCGATGAGAAAAGCCGCAAAGCCCAGGGTCAACCAGCCCCAGGCGCGGCGGATGGGAGCCGCCAGCGAGGCTGACCGGGCTGTCCGCCAGGCCGCCGCGACGACCAGCACGTTGATGGGCAGGGCGCTGAGATTGGCAATCAAACTGACGTTATCGGGACCGCCCCACTGCAACCGAGTCCAAACCAGAAAAAGGAGGGTCCACGCCGCTGCGACGAGCGCCAGGATCCCCCAACGGCCGGTCAACCAGGCCGGCCACCAACGCGGGAATGCGGCCGATGTGTGAGAGGGAGGCGTCATCGTTGCGGCTCCGGGAACTGGACGGGTCTGGATTTCAAACGCATTTTTCGCACGGTTAGCCAGTGTATCGGCGCGTCGAGGCGAGCGCCCTCGCCCGTCTGGGACCTACGGCGTGGTTTCGGCGGTTAAGGCTGACGACAGCGGCAGGCTGACGGTGAAACAGGTGCCCTGCCCCACCGCGCTCTCCACGGCGATCTGGCCGTTGTGCTGGTCGACGATGGCCTTGACGATGGCCAGGCCTAACCCGCTGCCCTCGATATCCTGCCGGTCGTCGGCCTGGACGCGGTAGAACTTGTCGAAGATGTAGGGCAGGTCGGCGGGCGGGATGCCCAGGCCGGTGTCGCGCACCTCCACCCAGGCCTGGCCGTTTCGCGCGCCGGCCAGCAGGCGGACCTGGCCGCCCTGGGGCGTGTACTTGATGGCATTGCCGACCAGGTTGCGCAGCACCTGCCGCATCCGGTTGGCGTCCGCGGCGACGGGCACGGCCACCGGCCCGGTCTCCGCGTGCAAGGTCTGGCCCTTGGTCGCCGCCTGGGCGCGGAACTCGTCGGCGGTGGCGGTCACCAGCGCGCGCAGATCGAGCGGCTCGCGCTTGAGCTCGATGCCCATGTCGATCCGGGCCAGGTCGAGCAAGTCCTGGACCAGTTCGAGCATCTGGCCCGACGCGCCCTTGATCCGATCCAGGAAGGCCGCCTGGTGCGGGGTGAGCGGCCCGACTTTGGGCAGCAGATCGGTGAAGCCGATGATGGCCGTGAGCGGGTTCTTCAGGTCGTGCGAGGCCGTCGCCAGGAATTCGTTCTTGACGCGCTCCAGGTCCTTGAACTGGGTGACGTCATGTAACAGGGCGACATGGCCGCCGTGTTCGATCGGGGAGACGACGACGTTGAAGACGCGCTTGTCCGGCCAGCTGATCTGGTGGGCGACCAGCTCCTGGCCGGCGCGGCTCTGGTCCAGGACGGCGATCAGTTCGTCGTAGCCGCGCCCGACCGGCAGCGCCTGGCCGAGTTTGGTCTCGATGTCGGTGAACAGCCGGGTGCCGGCCGGGTTGATGAGTTGCAGGCGCCCGTCGGCGTCCAGCACCAGGATGGCGTCGGCGGCCGAGCGCAGGACGGCCGTCAGACGGTTGCGCTCCTGCTCCATGGTCTCAAACAACTGGATGCGCTCCAGGGCCGAGACTATCTGCGCCGCCAGCGTCTCCAGCAGGACGCGGTCGCTCTCCTGGAAGACGTTCGGCTGGCGGCTGTGCAGGGCCAGGACGCCGCTGACGCCGGCGGCCTGGCGGATAGGGACGGCCATGGCCGAGTGAGTGGGCAGCGGGCCGGTGCCGGCGCGCGCGCCCGTGCGCTCCTCGACGCCGCCGGAGAGGTAGGCGGGCTGGCCGGTGGCGGCCACCTGCTGCGGCGCCAGCGCCATGATTGACATCCGCGGCGCGTTCTCGGCGCCGGCCTGGCTGCGCAGCGCCAGCTGGCCATCCTGCAGCCACCACAGGCTGGCGGCCGGGTAGCCGAAGGCCTGGCAGATGAGCTGCGGGAGCCGGTCCAGCAGATCGCCGGAACGCGTACAGCGCCCGATCTCGTGCGTCAACTGGTTGAGCGCCACCAGTTCGTTGACGCGCTTGTGTTCGGTGGCATAGAGCTGGGCATTCTCGACGGCGATGGCCGCCTGGCTGGCGATGGCCTGCAGGAGGCTGAGATGATCGGCGGAGAAGGTGTTGGGCTGCTCGTGCACCAGGGTCAGCACGCCGATGACGCCGCGCCGGCCGAGCAGCGGCACGCACACCACCGAGCGCACCGGCCCGCCCGGCTTGTACCAGAGGTTGTCGCCTGCGGTGTCGGCCAGCAAGCGGCCCTGCCGGTCTGCCACCACGGCGCCGATCAGGCCCTTGGTCAACAGCCAGCCCTGGGCCTTGTCCCAGTCCCAGCCGGGGATGGCGCGCGGCGCGTACAGGCTGTGGAACAACTGGTCGTCGATGTTGAAGATCAGCAGACTGCCGTTGGCGGCGGCCAGCGTATCGACGGCGCGCTTCAGGATCACGCTGGAGAGCTCGTCGATGTCGAGCCGGGCGCTGATGTCCTGGCCGATCTCGGGCAGCAGGCTGAGCTCGCGGTTGCGGCGCCGCAGCACGTCCTCGGCGTGCTTGACGCGCAGCTTGGAGCGGACGCGCGCCGCCAGCTCGCGCCAGTCGAAGGGCTTGGTCACGTAGTCGTCGGCGCCCAGGCCCAGGCCTTCGCGCACGTCGCGGACGGCCGTGCGCGCCGCGGTGAGGACGATGACGGGGATGTGGGCCACCTGCGGGTCGGCGCGCATCTCGGCCAGGACCTCGAAGCCGCTCTTCTTGGGCATGTTCACGTCCAGCAGGACGAGGTCGGGCATCTCGGAGCGCAGCCGGTCGAGGGTCTCCTGCCCGTCCATGGCCGTGACGAAGGTATAGCCCTCGCTCTGCAGGCGGGTCGCCAGCAGGTGGACGTTGTCGGGCTGATCGTCGGCGATGAGGACCTTGAAGTGCGACGGCGCCGGCATGCCAGCGGTTGCGCCCGGCTTGGCCGGCTCCTGGTTCTCGAGCACCTGGCTGACGATATCGCGGATTTTCTCCGGCTGGACGGGCTTGATGAGATAGTGGTTGACGCGCAGGCGGCGGGCGGTGGCCGCCAGGCCGGGGCTGTCGTAGGCCGTCACCAGGATGATCTGCGCCGGCTCGTGGCCGTTCTGCAGGCGCTCGATCAGCTCCAGGCCGTTCATGCCCGGCATCATGAAGTCGGTGATGAGGACCTGGACGCGGCCCTGGCCGATGACCTCGAGCGCCTCCGGCCCGCTGCGGGCCGTGAGCACCTCAACCGGCTGGTTGAACTGCTTCAACGCTCGCGCGAGCATCGACGCTGTGTTCGGGTGATCGTCGACAATCAGGATGCGGGCAGGCGCATGGGTAGACACTAAAGACGATGTCATGAATCCAATTATCGCCACGAGTCATAAAAGCCACCCGATGGCGTTATGGAGGGATGGTTGGGGAGGGTTAAGGACTCGTTGACACGCCACTTCGTAGTAAAATCCAGGCAGGGACAACCGGACCCGGCCGTCCGACGGGGCGTAGCTTAGCCCGGCCAAAGCGCGCGCTTTGGGAGCGCGAGACCGCCAGTTCAAATCTGGCCGCCCCGACAAAAGGAAAGGCGACTCGCCAGAGTCGCCTTTCGTGTTGATCGGGAGTTCGGGAGACGCAGGGCGCCGTCGCCGGCCGCGCTCACACCGCTGCCGGCTGCGGCGTTTCCGCGGGGGCCTCTTCGCGCCGGAACTGCACGCCCTCGCCCTCGACCCAGTCCACGGTCACCACGTCGCCGGATTTCACCTCGCCCTGGAGCATCTTCACCGAGAGCGGGCTCTCCACGTGCTTCTGCAGGGCGCGGCGCAGCGGGCGGGCGCCGAAGGCCGGGTCGAAGCCCTCGCGCGCCAGCCACTTGCGCGCCGCGTCGGTGAGCTGCACCGTCACCCGGCTCTCGCCCAGGCGGTCCTGGATCTCCTTCAACTGCAGGTTGACGATCTTCTCCATGTCCTCCAGCGACAGCGGCTTGAAGGTGATGATCTCGTCGATGCGGTTGAGGAACTCCGGCCGGAAGGTGGCTTTGAGCGCCTTCTCGATCTTCTCGTGGCCGGGGTCCTCGGCCGCGCCGTCGTCGCCGCGGCGCAGGAAGCCCAGGCTGCCGGACTTGCGCACGAACTCCGTCCCCAGGTTGGAGGTCATGATGATGACGGTGTTGCGGAAGTCCACCACGCGGCCCTGGCCGTCGGTCAGGCGGCCGTCGTCCAGGATCTGCAGCAGGGCGTTCCAGACGTCCGGGTGGGCCTTCTCGATCTCGTCGAAGAGGACCACGCGGTACGGGCGCCGGCGCACGGCCTCGGTCAGCTGGCCGCCCTCGTCGTAGCCCACGTAGCCGGGCGGCGCGCCGAACAGGCGGCTGACGGTGTGCTGCTCGCGGTACTCGCTCATGTCCACGCGCACCAGGGCGTCCTCGTCGTCGAACAGGAACCCGGCCAGCGCCTTGGCCAGCTCGGTCTTGCCCACGCCCGACGAGCCCAGGAAGATGAACGAGCCGATCGGGCGCTTGGGGTTCTTCAGGCCGGCGCGCGCGCGGCGGATGGCGTCCGCCAGGGCATGGATGGCCTCGTCCTGGCCAATGATGCGCTCGTGCAGGCGCTCCTCCATGTGCAGCAGCTTCTCGGCCTCGGTCTCCATCATCTGGTTGAGCGGGATGCCCGTCCACTGCGAGACCACCTCGGCGATGTCCTTCTCGTCCACCACCTCGTCCAGGTGGTGCTCTTTCTCCCAGGCGTCGCGTTTGGCCTTGAACTCGCCCTCGATCCGCAGGCGCTCCGCCTTCTTCTGGGCGGCGCGCTCGTAGTCGCGCGAGAGGCCGGCCTGTTCCTCCTCGGCCGCCAGTTTATCGATGGCGGTCTTCATCTCCTTCAGCTCGCCGGGCAGCGAGTACAGGGCCACGCGCAGCTTGGCGGCGGCCTCGTCCATCAGGTCGATGGCCTTGTCCGGCAGGCGGCGCTCGGTGACGTAGCGCTGCGAGAGCTTGGCGGCGGCCACCAGCGCGGCGTCCGAGAAGGTCACCTTGTGGTGGGCCTCGTAGCGGTCGCGCAGGCCGCGCAGCATCTGGATCGTGTCGTCCACGTTCGGCTCGTCCACATAGACGGGCGCGAAGCGGCGCTCCAGGGCCGGGTCCTTCTCGATGTGCTTGCGGAACTCGTCCAGCGTGGTGGCGCCGATGCACTGCAATTCGCCGCGCGCCAGGGCCGGCTTGAGCATGTTGCTGGCGTCCATGGCGCCCTGGGCCGCGCCCGCGCCGACCACCGTATGCAGCTCGTCGATGAACAGGATGATGTCGCCCTCGGCGCGCTGGACCTCCTCGATGGCGGCCTTCAGGCGCTCCTCGAACTCGCCGCGGAAGCGCGAGCCCGCGATCATGGCGCCCAGGTCGAGCTGGTGGACGCGCTTGCCGGAGAGGATTTCGGGCACATCGTTGTCGGCGATCTTCTGCGCCAGGCCCTCGACGATGGCGGTCTTGCCCACGCCGGCCTCGCCGATGAGCACCGGGTTGTTCTTGGTGCGGCGGCTGAGCACCTGGATGACGCGCAGAATCTCGCTGTCGCGGCCGATGACCGGGTCCAGCTTGCCGCTCTTGGCCATGGCCGTCAGGTCGCGCGAGTATTTCTCCAGCGTGCGGTAACGGGTCTCGGCCTGCGGGTCGGTGACGCGCTGGCCACCGCGGATATCCTTGATGGCGTCCACCACGCGGTCCTTGGTGACGCCGGCCTCGGCCAGGATGCGGGCCACGGCCGTGTTGCGCTCGGACAGGATGGCCAGGAAGAGGTGCTCGGTGGAGATGTACTCGTCGCGCAGGCGGCCGGCCTCGTCGTTGGCCAGGTCCACGATGCGCTTGACGCGCGGGGTGATGAAGACCTGGCCGGTGCCGCCCGAGCCGTAGACGGCGCCGCGCGGCGAAGCGCGCAGCACGTCGTCCAGCCGGCGCTTGATGAACTCCTGATCCACGCTCATGCGCTCCAGGATCTGCGGGATCACGCCTTCCGGCTGTTCGAGCAGAGCCAGCAGGATGTGCTCGGTGTCCACCTGGGTGTGGCCGTAACGCTGCAGGATTTCGTAAGCGCGCGCGGCGGCGTCCTGGGCGCGCTCGGTGAAACGGTCAAAACGCATCATAGTTGACGTCCTTTGGACGATAAGACGAAGGACGGAAGACGAAGGCGCCGGCGCCGGGACCGGCGTTCGGCTCTCATCATTCGTCGTGGGTCGCTCCCAAAACCTGTCTCGTCACCGTAATCTCAAACACGGCGCCGTAGTCGGCGTCTGTGGTGATGTCCCAGTCGAACTTATCCTTGAACTGGCGGATCACGCCGGCGGGCGGCTGGACCTGGCGGGCCGTCCCCTCGACGACGTAGGGGTGGTCGCCGTCCTCGAGGGCCAGGGCGACGCGCGGGTTGGCCTGCAGGTTGCGGGCTTTGACGCTGCCGGGCGAGGTGCAGATATACCAGCGGCCGCCGTCCACCACGAACCAGATCGGGACCAGATGCGGGCGCCCGTCCGGACGGACGGTCGCCAGCCAGATATTGCGCGCCTGCGCGAGCCGCCCAGTGGAGTGAGCCATCTAAAGTGATTATACTGCGAGTCCGGCGGCCAATGGCGCACAGTATCGCCGCGGCGCATTAGATTCATATATATCCGCCGGGCTGCCTGAACGGGCAGGGTGGGGCAGAGAGCAGAGGACAGATGACCGCTTGCAGAGACAATGGCTCGCTGTCATCTGCAAGCGGCCGGCTGTCTACGACGTGAACTCGCCGGCCAGTTCGCCGTTGACCCAGACCGTGTAGGCGCCGGCCGGGAACGAGCCCAGGGGAACGCTCTGCTGGAAACTCTCGAGCACCTGAATACAGATCGCGTTCGGGTCGACGACCGAATACACGTCCACCTGGATACGGTTCTGGGCGTCCGGCGGCGCCGCGGCCACGCGCAGTTGGTGACAGGGCGTGGGCAGGGAGCCGGCCAGCGCCAGCACGATCTGCGGCGGGTAGCTCTCCAGGCTCAGCAGGGTGGTCTCATCCAGAAAGACCTCGCCGCGCGCCAGCGCCGCGTCACTGGGCTGCGGCAGGTAGGGGGGCGTGGCGGCCGGGCCGGCCGGCTCCTCCGGGCCGCCGGAGACGGGCGCGTCGGGCGGCAGGGGCGAGGGCGTCGGCTCGGCGGCGGGGGGCTCAGGCGCTGAGAGCGGGCTGCACGCCGCCAGCATCAGGGCGGCCGCGGCCAGCAGGCTGATCCATCTGTTCAACATCGTTTTCCTCCAGCTCGCGTCATCACTGGTCAGACGCCGCCGCCCGGGCGAAAGTTTCCATGCGCGGCGCGTTCAGGTAGAATCGGGCTGATGAGCGCCTCCTCCGTCTACGTCCCCGGCCGGCTGTCGCCGCGCGATACCGACCGCCTGCGCGCGCTCTTTCGTTTTCTCTTCAGCCTCTACGCCAGAACCGAAGTGCGCGGCCGGGAACACCTGCCGGCCAGCGGCGGCTTCATCATCTGCGTCAACCATCTGAGCCGCCTGGACGCGCCGCTGGTCTTCGGGCAGTTAGACGGCCGCAGCGTCACGGCCTTTGCCGCCGACACCTACCGGCCCAACCCGTTCTTCAGGTTCATCCTCGAGATGGTGGACGTGATCTGGGTCCACCGCGGCGCGATCGGGCCGTCGACCATCAAAGCGGCGCTCCAGGCGCTGCGCGCCGGCCGGGTGCTGGGCGTGGCGCCGGAGGGCACGCGCAGCCTGACGCATGCGCTCCAGGCCGGGAAGGCCGGGGCCGCCTCGCTGGCCGTCGCCGCCGGCGTCCCGATCGTGCCGGCCGCCATTACGGGCACCGAACACCTCAGCCGCGCCATCACGCGCTGCTACCCGCTGTGGCGCGGACGCGTGCCCGTCACGCTCCAATTCGGCGAGCCGTTCACGCTGCCGCCGCTCGGCCGCGGCGAGCGGGCGGAGAAACTGGACGCCTACACCGATGAGATCATGTGCCGGATCGCGGCCCTGCTGCCGGCGCGGTATCGCGGCGTGTACGCCGACCACCCGCGCCTGCTCGCCCGCCTCGCCTCTGCGGCCGCGCCCGAGGCCTGACCGCCTTCCCCGGCGCCGCAACCGCCTCCGGCTGGGTGCGTAATACAAGCCAGACGATACACTTCTCTAAGGAGGCGTCCACTATGAACCGCATGCTGACTGTCATCCTGGCGCTGGCCCTGGCCGCGCTGGCCTGCGGCCCCAACCTGCCGAACATCCAGGTGCCGGTGGAGCGCATCACGCCCGGCCCGACCGAGACCCTGACCATCGACGAGGCGGCCCCGGACGGCGACACCGTCATGGACGTCACCCTCGGCATCGGCGCCGGCAACATCACTCTGGCCGGCGGCGCCGAGGGCCTGGTTTCGGGCACGGTCCGGTACAACATCCCGGACTGGAAGCCGGAGATCACGCGCGAGGCCGACTCGCTGATCATCCGCCAGGATTTCTCGCCGGACGACCGGCTGCGCATCCCGGAGGGCAACCTGACCAACGAATGGGACCTGAAGCTGGGCGCGGCGCCGATGCGCCTGACGGTGAACGCCGGGGCGTACGAGGGCCAGATGGACCTGGGCGGCGTCCCGCTGCAGCGGCTGGAGATCAACGACGGCGCCAGCGACAACACGGTCACCTTCGACGAGGTCAACACCGAGGCCATGACGCTGTTCAAGTACAACACCGGCGCGTCCACGGTGAAGCTGGAGGGGCTGTCCAACGCCAACTTCGCGGAGATGATCTTCGAGGGCGGCGCCGGCACATACACCCTAGACTTCTCGGGCGAGTTGCAACGCGAGGCGCGCGTCAGCGTCCGGGCCGGCATCTGCACGCTCACCCTCATCGTGCCGGCCGGGGTTAAGGCGGAGGTGACGCGTTCGGGCGCCGTCACCACGGTGAAGACCGAAGGCACCTGGTCCACCAGCGGCGACACGTACTCGACGGGCGGCTCCGGCCCGCTGCTGACGATCGACGTGGATATGGGCCTGGGCACGCTCAACCTGATCAGCAAGTAGGCGCGCGGGGCGCATAACAAAGCCGCTGGACGCTGTGCGCCAGCGGCTTTGTCGTCTGGAGCGGCAGGACCGGCGCCTCTACAAGAGGTCCGCCACCGCGCAGGAAAAGCCTCACCTCAGCGCCCTCAGGTCGCCCGCCCATAACCTTCCGGCGCCCGGACGGTGTCCGGGGTGCAGCCCTGACACCCGCTCGACGGTAGCCCGAGCCGCCTCACGGCGCCGGCGGCGCCTGGCCGTCGCCGTAGAGCTGCCGGTGGACCACGCTCAGCGCGCGCACCTGCTCGTCGGCGTGATAGGACGAGCGCACCAGCGGCCCGCACTCCGCCCATTTGAAGCCCAGCCCGAGGGCGTAATCCTTGATCGCGCGGAACTCGTCCGGCGTGTAGTAACGCTCGATCGGCAGGTGTTTGCGCGACGGCTGGAGGTACTGGCCGACGGTCAGGATGTCCACGCCCCAGGCGCGCAGGTCGGCGATGACGGCCAGGACCTCGTCCATCGTCTCGCCCAGCCCCAGCATCAGGCCGCTCTTGGTCAGCACGTCCGGGTCCAGGTCCTTGGCGTTGGAGAGCGTGGCGCGCGTCCAGGCGTAGTTGTCCTGCGGCTGGACCTTCTTGAACAGGCGCGGCACGGTCTCGACGTTGTGGTTGAGAATCTCCGGCCGCGCGTCCATGACGAGCTTGAGCGCCTCGCGGCTGCCCTTGAAATCCGGGATGAGCACCTCGATGGAGCAGCCGGGCTGCAGCTCGCGGATGCGGCGGATGACCATGGCGAAGATCGGGGCGCCGCCGTCCGGGCGCTCGTCGCGGTTGACGCTGGTGATGACGGCGTGCCGCAGGTTCATCGCCTTGACGGCCTGGGCCACGCGCTCCGGCTCGGCCCAGTCCAGGGCCGCCGGCCGGCCATGCTTGATGTCGCAGAAGCCGCACGAACGCGTGCACACGTCGCCCATCATCAGGAAGGTGGCCGTGCCGTGGCCCCAGCACTCGCCGATGTTGGGGCAGAAGGCCTCCTCGCACACGGTGTGCAGGGTCTTGGACCGCATCAGGTCCTTGAGTTTCTCGTAGGTCTCGCCGCCCGGGGCGCGGACCCTGATCCACTCCGGCCGGCGCTGCGGGCGCGGCTGGGTCAGGATCTCGTCGGGCCGGATGATCCGGTCGCGGGTGGGTTCAGTCACAGGCATACACCGGCTCCATTTCTCCAGGAGATTGTACGCCAGAATCCGGGTTTTGTCGGCGTCAGGTAAGAATCCACGGAGGGGCACGAAGGGCACGAAGAGTCCATGAAGGGATGCGAAGGGCACGAAGAGTCTATAAAGGGATGCGAAGGGTGCGAAGAGTCTACGGAGGGGCACGAAGGGCGCGAAGGCCGTCGCTCTTTCCGGCGAGAGGACCTGCTGGGCCGGGTATAATCGGCAAATCCTGCGAAATATTGAAGGTAGGGTCTACGCGAGGAGACTGAATCCATGAACTATCGTCGTCTGGGCAGCGCCGGCCTCAAGGTCAGCGAGCTGTCCTTTGGGTCGTGGGTGTCCTTCAAGAACCAGTTGGGCGAGACCGACGCCCTGGAATGCATGCGCGCCGCGTATGAAGCCGGCGTCAACTTCTTCGACAACGCCGAGAGTTACGCCAACGGCGCCTCGGAGGAGATCATGGGCGCCGCGCTGAAGAAGCTGGGCTGGCGCCGCTCCAGCTATGTCATTTCCACCAAGTTCTTCTGGGGCCTCAACGACGGGCCGAACGAGAAGAACACGCTCAACCGCAAGTACCTGCTGCAGGCGATCGACGGCTCGCTCCGGCGGCTGGGGCTGGAGTATGTGGACCTGGTCTTCTGCCACCGGCCGGACCCGGAGACGCCGGTGGAGGAGACGGTGCGCGCCATGCACGACATCATCACCCGGGGCAAGGCCCTGTACTGGGGCACCTCCGAGTGGAGCGCCGACCAGATCATGGCGGCCTGGCAGATCGCCGAGCGCCACCACCTGCACAAGCCGCAAATGGAGCAGCCGCATTACAACATGTTCGTGCGCGAGCGCGTGGAGAAGGAGTACGCGCGGCTGTATACGGAGATCGGCCTGGGCGCGACCACGTGGAGCCCGCTGGCCTCCGGCCTGCTCTCCGGCAAGTATCGGGACGGCATCCCGGCCGACAGCCGCGCCGCGCTGCCCGGCTACGAGTGGCTGCGCGACCGCGTGACCGACCCGGCGCGCCTGGATAAGGTGCGGGCCCTCGAGCCCATCGCCCGCGAGCTGGGCGGCACCCTGGCCCAACTCGCCATCGCCTGGTGCCTCAAGAACCCCAACGTCAGCACCGTCATCACCGGCGCCAGCCGCGTCGCTCAGGTCCACGAGAACATGCGGGCGCTGGAGATCGCGCCCAAGCTCACGGCCGATGTGATGGCCCGGATCGAGCAGGTGCTCGGCAACAAACCGCAATAGGCGCCTGTGAGGGGTCCTCGATTGCGCCATACGTCTTGCGTCTCAAGCACCTCGCCATGCACCTCGTTTCCCTCAACCTGGGCCTCCCGGAGACGCTGACCTGCTTCGGCAAGCCCGTGCGGACCGGCGGGCGCAAGCAGCCTGCGCCGGAAGCCTTCCTGGGCGTCACGGGTTTTGCGGGCGACGGCCAGGCCGACCTCCAGAACCACGGCGGCCCGGACAAGGCCGCGTGCGTCTACGTGTTCGATCATTACCCGTATTGGGAGCAGGCGCTGGGCGGCCCGCTGGAGCCGGGCGCGTTCAGCGAGAACCTGACGCTGGCCGGCGTCCGCGAGACCGAGGTCGCCATTGGCGACGTGTGGCAACTCGGCGCGGCGCGCGTCCAGGTCAGCCAGCCGCGTCAGCCGTGCTCCAAACTGGCCGGCAGACATGGGCGCAGGGATCTGCCTGAGATGATCCACGCCACCGGCTTCAGCGGCTTCTACCTGCGCGTGCTGGAGCCGGGCCTGGTCCGCGCCGGCGACCCGGTCACGCTCCTGGAGCGCGATCCGGCCGGGGTCACGGTGCAATTCGTCAACGAGTTGCTGTACAGGCAGCGCGCCGACCGCGCCGACTTCGCGCGCGCCCTGGCGGTGGCGGCCCTGTCCGAAGCCGGCCGGCGCGCCGTGCTCAAGAGGCTCAAGCCATGACCACTCCGAACGCCCACCCGATTCGCGAGTTCGTCATCGCCGGGCCGGGGCCGACCTGGCAGGACAAGACCGCGCTGGATCTGGCCGAGGCGGCCGGCCACGGCGAGATGGCCGACCGGCTGCGCCGCGCCGCCACGACATGCCGCGCCATAGGTTTTTAGAAGCGCTCGCTTACGGTATATCGGCGCCGGCGGAGGCTGTCCAGATCGCGAACCACTGTTCGCGCGTCAGGCGCAGGTCCAGGGCGGCCACGGCCGCGGCCACGCGCTCGATCTTCCCCGTCCCCAGCACCGGCACGATGCGCGCCGGGTGCCGCAGCAGCCAGGCCAGCGCCACCTGATCCGGCGCGGCCCCGCCCAGTTCACGGCCCACGTCTTCCAACGCCGCCCGCACCCGTTCGGCCTGCGGATCGCCGGAGGTGAACAACCGGCCGCCGCCCAGCGGCGACCAGGCCATCGGCGCGCAGCGCAGCCGCTGGGCCTGATCCAGCGTCCCATCCAGGAACGGTTCCAGCCTCAACACCGAAATCTCCACCTGGTTGGTCACCAGCGGGAAGGGCAGGCGCGCGGCCAGCAGCTCAAACTGGCCGGGTGTGAAATTGGAGACGCCGAAGTGCCGGACCTTGCCGGCCTGGCGCAGGGCCGTGAACGCCTCGGCCACTTCGTCCGCGTCCATCAGCGGGTCGGGGCGGTGGATGAGCAGCACATCCAGCGTGTCCGCGCGCAGCAGGCGCAGCGAGGCCTCGGCCGAGGCCAGGATGTGATCCCGGCCGGTGTCGTAGATGTGGCGGGTGTGCGCCGGCCGGTTGGCCGAGACCAGCTGGATGCCGCACTTGGTCACCAGTTGCAGGCGCTGGCGCACGGCCGGAGCCAGGGCCAGCGCCTCGCCGAAGCGCGCCTCGCAGGTGTAGTCGCCGTAAATGTCGGCGTGGTCGAACGTGGTCAGCCCCAGGTCCAGGCAGCGCTCCACAAGCCCGAGCAGCTCGCGCGCGGTCAGGCCCCAGCGGGCCAGGCGCCAGACGCCGAAGACCAGGCGCGAGACGGTGGGACCGTCGGGGTGCAGGGTGAGGGCGGGGACAGGCATCGGAGGCTCCAGAGCGGCGCGCGGCGAAGGGCCGGCCGCCGGCCCCAGTATACTCACGCGCGTCTGGCCGGCCAGACCCGAACCCCCAGACGCGCGGCGGCGGCGGCGGTCAGGCCGGCGAAGAGCAGGGTGCGCGCGGCGATCGCCGTCGCCAGCAGCGGGCGCGAACTGAAGGCCTCGGCCAGCGGCCATTCGAGCAGGACGATGCCGGTCAGGGCCAGCGTCGCGATCAGCCCGCCGCGCCCCGGAAACGCCAGCAGCAGCAGGGGGGCGAGCGTGGCCGCCCACTGCGGGCTCCAGC
>Ga0073932_1001188_pt1 | contig 51580 bp, 41 predicted proteins | sample DewCreD2012metaG_FD_76967 | JGI IMG/M metagenome (GOLD analysis project Ga0073932, IMG submission 76967) | Hot spring sediment bacterial and archeal communities from British Columbia, Canada, to study Microbial Dark Matter (Phase II) - Dewar... ...
CTCGTCATCCGCCCAACCCCGCCCCCACACAGAAAAACCGCCACCCGTAGGGGCCGGGTCCCCCGGCCCGCCCTCGTCACCCGCCCAAACCCGCCCCCACACAGAAAAACCGCCACCCGTAGGGGCCGGGTCCCCCGGCCCCCCTCGTCACCCGCTCAAAACCACACGGGCGGGGAGACCCCGCCCCTGCCGTATCGGAGAAACGCCCGCCCTCGTCATCCGCTCAAACCCACCCCCACGGAGAAAAACCGCCCCCCCTAGGGGCCGGGTCCCCCGGCCCGCCCTCGTCACCCGCTCAAACCCACACGGGCGGGGAGACCCCGCCCCTACCGTATCGGAGAAACGCCCGCCCTCGTCACCCGCTCAAACCCACACGGGCGGGGAGACCCCGCCCCTGCCGTATCGGAGAAACGCCCGCCCTCGTCATCCGCTCAAACCCCGCCCCTGTGAAATGTTTTTGCACAGTCCAGCTTGAATTTTTACTTTTTAACTCTACAATAGATTAATACAATTGGCGAACGCTCTGAATGCCGGCGAAAGCGGGCGCGCCGGAGAACGTCCGCGTTGACCGCTATCTCATTGAGGGGTCAGGGGGAACCCGTTTAAGGCAATGGCTCAGAACCTCGATCAAAGCGTCATCCGCATCTTAAACCCAGAGGGCAAAACCGTCGGGACCGGCTTTGTGGTGGCCCCAGATTTAGCCGTCACCTGTACGCACGTGGTCAACGCCGCCCGGCCGGGGGCAAACGGCCTGGTTGCCATCCGCTATTTTTTGGGCGAGCAGGCTCAGGTGGCCCAATGGGACCCAGAAAGCGGCGCGCCCGCCGATGGCGACGACGTGGCCCTGCTCCGCCTCAGCGGCCTGCCCCCCGGCGTAACCCCCGTCCGCCTGGCCGGAGCCGCCAGTTCCGCCGGACACCCCTACGCCTCGCTGGGCTTCCCAGAGCAGTCTGGCCCGGCCGCCGCCCGCCGCCCTACCGACCGTATTAACGGCATCGTCCCCGCCGCCGCCGGAAACCGCCGCCCGCTCTTAGAATGCAAGGGCGAAGAGGCCTATCACGGCCTCAGCGGCGCGCCGGTGCTGGACCTCTACTTCGACCGGGTGGTGGGGATGATAACCCAGGCCAAAGACCTGGCCCACACCCAGTTGATCTTCGCCGTCACCGCCGATACGCTCCAATACTGCGCCCCCCAACTGCCCCTGGATGACCCCGCCAGCCTGCGCCCCGCCCTCATTGACTTGCAGTCCATCCTGGTGGGCGCGCTTGAGGTGCGCGACATCGAAAGCCTGCCCCCCGAACCCGGCGAACCGCCCTACAAGGGCCTGAATTACTTTACGCAGGACGATGCCGACCATTTCTTTGGGCGCGAGATGCTCACCGCCCGCCTGGTCAACCGGCTGGCAAGCGCGCCTTTTCTGGCCGTAGTGGGAGCCTCTGGCAGTGGCAAATCTTCGCTGGTGCGCGCCGGAGTCCTCCCGGCCCTGGCGCGCGGACTGCGCCTGGCGGATGGCTCGCCGCCGCCCCCCAACAGCGCCCGCTGGACGGCCCGCGTCCTATCTCCAGGCGCGCACCCGGCCCTGGCGCTGGCCGCGGCCCTGGCCGACGGCGGCGAGGACTTGGCCGCGCTGGCAAATTCCATCTCAACCGATCCGCAGGCCCTGGGCCTGGCCGCCCGCCGCCTTCTGGCCCGCCGCGACAGCCCCCGCCTGCTGTTGGTCATTGACCAATTCGAGGAAGTCTTTACCCAGTGCCGCGATGAAAACGAGCGCCAGGGCTGGATCAACGCGCTTCTGGCGGCCAGCGCCGACCCATCCGAGCCGGTCAGCATCCTCATCATCCTGCGGGCCGACTTTTACGCGCACCTGGCCCAGCATGACCGCCTGCGCGAGCGGGTGGCCGGCTGTCAGGAATATATTGGCGCCATGAGCCGCGCAGAATTGTTAGATGCCATCGTCAAACCCGCCGCCCTGGGCAACTGGAAGATCCAGGAAGGCCTGGTTGACCTGATGTTAGAAGACATCGGCGCCGAGCCGGGCGCGCTGCCCCTGCTCTCGCATGCCCTGTTAGAAACGTGGAATCACCGGCGCGGGCGCACGCTGACGCTTTCGGCCTACCGCGAAAGCGGCGGAGTGCGCGGGGCCATCGCGCAGACCGCCGAAGCGGTCTTCCGCCAGCGCCTGAACCCCGAACAGCAGACCATCGCGCGCATTATTTTCACCCGCCTGGTGGATGTAGAAGGCAGTACCCGCGACACGCGCCGCCGGGTCACTTTCTCAGAGCTCATTACCCGCGCCACCGACCCGGTGACGATTGAGGCGGTGCTGGCAATCCTGACCGATGCGCGGCTCATCACCACCGGCCTGGCCGAGCCGGGCGACGTGAAGGTGATCGAAGTGGCCCACGAGGCGCTCATCCGCGAATGGCCGACCCTGCGCCAGTGGCTGGACGAAAACCGGAGCGGGTTGATCCTGCACCGTCAGCTCACCGAGGCCGCCGCCGACTGGCTGCGGCTGGAGCGCGACCCGGGCGCGCTCTACCGGGGAACGCGCCTGAAACAGGCCCTGGAATGGGCCGAGGCCAACGCGGCGGTCATCAGCCTGGATGAAGCCGCATTTCTGGCGGCCAGTCAGGCGGCGGCCCAGGCCGAAGCCGAGCGCGAGCGCCAGCTCAGGCGCACGCTCTTGCTGAGGCGGCTGGTTTACCCGGCCCTGGGCGCGGTGACGCTGGTCCTGCTGGTGGTGTTGTTCTTTGCCAGCGGCCTGTACATCCGCTTTAAAAAACCGGCCGCCATGAACGGCATCTTCAATATCGCCGTAGCCGAGTTTGGCATGATCCAGCCAGACGGCGGGGTGGGCGCGGCTCCGCAGGGGGCCGGCGCGCGGGTGAGCGGGTGGGTGGCAAACCGCCTGCGGAGTGAATTGGGCGGCGACCCCAACCTGCTGGTCTGGCAGGACGGCGAAGAACTGCGAAACCTCAACGTCACCATCGGCAGGGTGGAGGGCGGCAGTGCGGCAGAGCGCATCACCGCGGCCCAGGCTATGGCCGGGCGCCTCCAGGCCCAGATGGTCATCTTTGGCAACATTGACGCGCGCCAGACGCCCGCGCAGTTGGTGCTGGAGTTCTGGATGGCCCCCCAGGCGGGCTACGAATTTGCCGATCTGGAAGGGCCTTACCAGGTCGGCATTCCTATCCCACTGGCAGACCCCGCCCAGCCGGGGATCGAAGCCCAGCCCGAAGTGAACCGTCAGGCCAGCACCCTGGCCTGGCTGGCCCTGGGTCTCACGCGCATGCGCTTTGGGCAAACCAGCGAGGCGCTCCAGTCGTTCTTAAAGGCGGAGGAATTTTCGCCCGATTCAGAGGCCGTCCAATACTTTATCGGGCGCGAAAGCCTGTTTCTGGCCGGGCGCGATGCCCCCAACCGCGCCGCGCTGGCGCAGGCGGCGCGCGCGGCGTTTGAACGCGCTGTTGAGATCAACCCAAGCTACGCGCGCGCTTACGTGGGCCTGGGAAGCGTTTTCTTTTACCAGGCCGAAAACCAGCTCTTCGCTCTGCCAGAAGATACCCCCGCCGCCCAGGCCGCCGCGCAGTTAGCCCCCGCCCTGGCCGACCTGGAAGCCGCGCTTGCCAGTTATCAGCGGGTGCTGGAACTTCCCCCAGAGGCCAAACCGGCGGGCATTCCGGTAGATTTGACGGCCAGGCAGGGCATGGGCGTCGCGCATCAGTTGGCGGGGCAAATTCACCTGGCCGGCGGGCAGGTGGAGGCGGCCCGTGCCCGCCTGGAGCAGGCCGCCGCAGAGTTAGAGCCGCTCATCGAGCCGCTCCGCCAGGCCGGGCAGGAACGCTATCTCGCCCAGGTGTACCAGAACCTGGGCAATACCTATCAATTGATGGGCTACCTGGCCGCAGCCGGCGGCGACCGCGAGCAGGCCCGCGAGCAGTATACCCGCGCGCTGGGCTATCTGGATGAGTGCATCGCGCTGGGCAAAATTTCGCCAGATCAGATCGTCAAAAAAGACATCGCCGGCGACCTGTGTACCCCCTACCGCGAGGACGTGCAAAAGCTGTTGGATGGACTATCGGAAGGATCTTAAATGCAATTCAAACGATTTTTATTCCCTATCCTGGCCTTAAGCCTCGCGGCCCTGGCCTGCGGCCTGCCGGGCAGTGCCCAGCCCGCGCTCCCCAGAGAAGTGACCGTAGTCGTGGTGGTCACGCCAACGCCGCTGAGCGAGGGCGAGGTCAGCGCCTCTCCAACGCCGGCGGCGGCCCTGCCAGACACGCCCACCCCCGCCCCAATTCCAGTCACCAGCACCGAAACGGCGGCCTCTCTGCCAACCCAGGCAGAAGCCGGGCCGCAGTGCAGTGCCTTGCGCAACGTCAACCTGCGCAAAGGGCCGGGCCTGGTGTACGACCCGCCCCTCAACGTGGTGCGCCAGGGCGAAGTCGTCGTCCCCCAGGGGTTCACGCCGCAGGGCTTCCCCGATGGCAGTTGGATCTTCGTACAGGTCGCCGCTACCGGCGAGCAGGGCTGGATCAGCGCCGACCCCAACCTGGTGAACTGCAGCCTGGACGTTGCCTCACTGCCGCCCGTCAACCCCCCGCCCACCCCGGCGGCAGCGCGCCTGCGCAGTTCCAAGCCCGATGGCAGTCCCAATGGGATCACCGGCAATATTTTCCTCTCGCCCAAAGATTTTCTCCGCTTTGAGGCCATCGGCCCCGGCGGCAGCGCGGATGGCGATCACATCCAAAAAGTGTCCTTCTTAATCCGCGACCAATCGGGCGGGTACACCCTCTACGAACATACCGAAAACCAGGCGCCCTACTGCGCCTTCGGCGGCGATAACGGCTGTAACCCCTGGCCCAAACGCGACGGCCGCTACGTGTGGGGCGAGGGCGGTGACTTCGTAGAGGACGAGGCCACCTACCAGGTGGATGTCTTTGTGACCAGCGACGACGAGACCGGCAGCCGCGATGGCAATTGGAACTTCACCGTGACGGTAGACCTGCCCTAAAACCCCAATGTTAACAACAGGTTATATCCTGGAATTTGTATGATATTCATCTTAAAAAATATTGACAAATCGCCCGCAATCCGGTAATATCTACACCAATAACTGAATAGTGCAAACTCTTATCCAGAGAGGCGGAGGGACAGGCCCAGTGAAGCCTCGGCAACCAGCGCATGGCGTAAAAGCCGCAACGCCAGGTGCCAATTCCTGCAGAAAAAGATTCTGGAAGATGAGAGGAGAGCCGCATGTGAATGGGTACCTCTTCTTATCAACTGGAAGAGGTTTTTTTTGTTCATTTCAGCGGTTGATATGGGCGAAGTTTTTAGGAGTCGTATGCCGATCAAGATACCGGATAACTTACCAGCCAAAGAGATTTTGAACTCAGAAAATATCTTCGTCATGGGCGAAGATCGGGCCCTGCACCAGGATATTCGGGCCCTGCGCATTGCCATCTTGAACCTGATGCCAACCAAGATTGCCACCGAAACGCAGTTACTGCGTCTGCTCGGTAATTCACCCCTGCAGGTGGAGATCACGCTCTTACGCACGGCCACCCATGAGAGCAAAAACACGCCCGAAAAACACCTGCTGGCCTTTTACCAGACCATCAACGACGTGCGCGATGAGCGCTACGACGGGTTAATTATCACCGGCGCGCCGGTGGAACACCTGGAGTTTGAGCAGGTAGATTACTGGGAAGAGCTAAAAGACATTATGGAGTGGCGCAGGCATCACGTCTTTGCCACGCTGTATATCTGCTGGGGTGCGCAGGCGGGGCTGTACCACCAATGGGGCATTCCCAAATACCCCTTGCCCGAAAAGATGTTTGGAGTCTTCCCGCACCGGGTCCTGCGCCAGCACGTGCCGCTGCTGCGCGGCTTCGATGACATCTTCTACGCGCCGCACTCGCGCCATACCGAGATCCGCGCCGAGGACATTGAAAAAGTACCGGAATTAGACCTGCTTTCGGTCTCGGATGAGGCGGGCGTGTATATCGTGGCGACCAAAGACGGCCGTCAGGTGTTCGTAACCGGCCATTCCGAGTACGACCCGCTCACCCTGAAGGCCGAGTATGACCGCGACGTGCGCCTGGGCCTGCCCATCAAAATTCCGGTCAATTATTACCCCAACGATGATCCAAGCTGTGCGCCGGTGGTGCGCTGGCGCGGCCATTCGAACCTGTTGTTTGTCAACTGGCTGAACTACTACGTCTACCAGGAAACCCCTTACGATCTGACGAAGCTGAACGGAGCCAAAAGGGCCGGCTGAGGCGTAGGATTCTGACCGCCCGGCCAGGGAGTCAGGGTTCTACCCTCGTAACCCCCAAAAAAGAAGATGTTTAAAATCTTCTACGTGAAAATACTGTAAGATTCCGGCCTGCCGTCCGGCCGGTTCACTTGAAACACCACCATTCAACCCACACTTATTGGAGGAGACCCATGACAGAGCGCAAATTCGGTTTCACCACCCGGCAACTGCACGCCGGTCAACAGCCAGACCCGACCACCGGGGCGCGGGCCGTACCTATCTATCAGACCACTTCGTACCAGTTCCGCAATTCTGAACACGCCGCCCGGCTGTTCGCCCTGCAGGAGTTCGGCAATATCTATACCCGCATTATGAACCCAACCACCGACGTCTTCGAACAGCGGGTGGCCGACCTCGAAGGCGGCGTGGGGGCGTTAGCGGCGGCGTCGGGTCACGCGGCGCAGACTATGGCGATCCTGACGCTGTGCGGCGCGGGCGATCATATCGTCTCCGCTTCAACCCTCTACGGTGGAACCTACAACCAGTTCAATTACACCTTCCCACGCATCGGAATTGACGTCACCTTTGTAGACCCGTCTGACCCGGAGAATTTCCGCCGGGCCATCCGCGACAACACCAAAATCCTCTACGGCGAAACCCTGGGCAACCCAGAGATCAACGTCTTCCCGTTTGAAGAAGTGGCGAAAATCGGGCAAGAATACAGCATTCCGGTAATGATTGACAACACCTTTGCCACCCCCTACCTGTGCCGCCCATTCGAGTGGGGCGCGAATATCGTGGTCCATTCCACCACCAAGTTTATCGGCGGTCACGGCACTTCCATCGGCGGCATGATCGTGGACGGCGGAAACTTCCAGTGGGCCGGCAACCCCCGCTTTGCCAACTTTAACACCCCCGACCCGTCGTATCACGGGTTGAAGTACGCCGATTTGGGCGCCCCGGCTTTCATCTTGAAGGCGCGCGTGCAGATCCTGCGCGATATCGGCGCTTCGCAGTCGCCCTTTAACTCATGGCTGTTCATCCAGGGGCTAGAGACCCTCAGCCTGCGCATGGACCGCCACGTCAGCAATGCTCAGAAGGTGGCCGAGTTCCTGGCACAGCACGAGTGCGTGGCGTGGGTGAAGTACCCCGGTTTGCCGGGCCACCCCGACCACGAACGGGCGCGCAAATACCTGCCCAAAGGCCCCGGCTCCATCTTGGGCTTTGGGATCAAGGGCGGGCGCGAAGCCGGCGCGCGCTTTATTGACAACCTCAAGCTGTTCAGCCACCTGGCTAACGTGGGAGACGCCAAAAGCCTCGCCATTCACCCGGCTTCTACCACTCACTCACAGCTTACCGAGCAGGAACAGATCAAAGCGGGCGTCTCGCCAGATTTCGTGCGCCTGAGCGTGGGGCTTGAGGATATCGAAGATATTCTGTGGGACCTGGACCAGGCTCTGCGCAGTTAAACCGCCGCAGGGCCGAAGCCTTTGCCCTCTTGTAGGTCGGGTTCGGGGCGGAATGCAAGCGCCAGAGCGGATCACAACAACGACCCTCCGCTCTGCCCCCCGAACCCGACCTCTTCGACTTCAAGGCGCGATGAGGGGGGTGGCATGGAGCGCCGTTCTTGACATCAGCGCCGTGTGCGTTACAATGCCCTGGAAAAGCTCGAACTACCCTACCCCATAACGCTTGGATGTTGGAGATGACGATGAAAAAGGCTGTGGCATCCCTGTTAGCTGTGCTGATCATGTGGAGCCTGGCACTGGCGGGCTGTGGATCGCCGCGGCAGGAACAGGCCGGGGGCGAAACCGGCCTGAAAGTACTGGCAGTGGAGTCTTTTTTGGCAGATATTGCCCAAAACGTGGCCGGCGACCGGGTGAAGGTGGATACCCTCTTGCCGTTGGGCCTCGACCCACACGCCTATGAACCCACCCCGCGCGACGTGAGCCGGATCGCTGAATGCCAGGCGTTGATCGTCAACGGGGCCGGCTTTGAAGACTGGCTTACCGAAACCATCAACAGCGCCGGCGGCCAGCGCGTGATCATCGAAGCCTCCGCCGGGCTGACCAGCCGCGCCGCCCGCGAGGGCGAAGCGCTCTACGCCGGGCAGGGAGAAACGCCGGAAGAACACCCGCAGGGCGACCCGCACTTCTGGCTGAACCCCCTCCATGTGATCCGCTACGTAGAAAATATCCGCGACGGGCTGACGGCCCTGGACCCCGCCGGGAAAGAAACTTACAGCCAGAACGCCGCCCGCTACACTGCCCAACTGCAAGAACTGGATGCCTGGATCGAAGCCCAGGTGAACACCCTCCCCCCCGAAAAGCGGCTGATCGTCACCAACCACGAAAGTTTTGGGTATTTTGCCGACCGCTACGGGTTTCGCATCATCGGCACAATCATCCCTTCGGTCAGCACCGGGTCTGCGCCCTCGGCCCAACAAATGGCCCGCCTGGTGGATGCCATCCGCGCGGCGGGTGCCGCGGCAGTTTTTCTGGAAACCGGCGCCGACCCCAAACTGGCCGAACAGATTGCCGCTGAAACCGGGGTAAAGGTGGTGGACAATCTGTATACCCATTCGCTCACCGGGCCAGAGGGCGGCGCGCCAACCTATATTGAGATGATGAAAGCCAATACCCGCGCAATTGTTGAGGCGCTCAAGTAGGGGTTGGGTCTCCCAACCCGCGCAGGGTGAGGAAACCCCGCCCCTACGCCCATAATCCGCTCAATCCGTTCTCGAAATCCGTTGACAGCTCCCCGCCTCAGTTCATGAAAACCCCTTACGGGGTTCTCTTCCTCAGCCCCGCAGGGGCTTCCACGCCCTGAGCAGGGGCTTCAGCCCCGCGTTTTCGCCCGGCGGGGCGGATCGGCGGGGGTTGAAACCCCCGCCTCAGTTCATGAAAACCCCTCACGGGATTCTCTTCCTCAGCCCCGCGTTTTCGCCCCAACCCGCGCGGGCGGGGGGAGAGCTGTCAACGGATTTCGGGAGCGGATTGAACGGATTTCTTGCAGGTCGGGTTCGGCGTCCAGCGCCTGCAAACCCCTTACGGGGTTCTCATCCTCAGCCCCGCAGGGGCTTCCACGTCCTGAGCAGGGGCTTCAGCCCCGCGTTTTCGCCCAACCCGCGCGGGCGGGGGGAGAGCTGTCAACGGATTTTTGGCACGGATTGAACGGATTTCTTGTAGGCCGGGTTCGGGGCGCCCGGCGGCGTCCGCCGGAGGTTGAAACCCCCGCCTCAGCGCCCGCAAACCCCTCACGGGATTCTCTTCCTCAGCCCCGCGTCCAACCCACGCGGGCGGGGAAACCCCGCCCCTACGCCCGCAATCCGTTCAATCCGTTCTCGAAATCCGTTGACAGCTCCCCGCCTCAGTTCATGAAAACCCCTCGCCGGGTTCTCATCCTCAGCCCCGCAGGGGCTTCCACGTCCTGAGCAGGGGCTTCAGCCCCGCGTTTCCCCCCCCAACCCGCCGCTTACGGAAGCCAGATGTCGAAATTCTCCGGCGCCAGGGGAACTTCGATCAGAGGTTGAATTTCGCCCTGAACGCCGCCGAGGAAGTAGCGAATGGCGGCCGCGGCCTCGTCCATCTCGTACAAGACAAAGCGCTCGCCGTCTAACCAGGCGTGGAGAGCATAGCGGTTATCGCCCAGGCGGCGGGGAGCCCCACACAGATCGCCGAGCATCAGGCTTCCCCCCTGAGAGATTCCTACACTGTAAAGGAAGTAGCGCTCGCCGGGTGACCAGCCCAGCAGGTTAAGCAAAGGCTGGCGGTCATAAATGACTTCTTCAACCGCGCCGCCGGGGTCAAGCCGCGCGATGCGCAGTTCGCGCAGGTTCGCAGAGAGCGGCCCGACTGCCCGCCAGTAGTGGAAGTACGTCAGACCGGGCGAGAAGCCAGCCGAGGAAGCATCGGCCTCAAAGCTGGCAAGGCGCTCAGCGCGAGAACCATCTACCGGCACGCGCCAGAGATCGGTCATCGAAGCGGCGGCGGAAGGGTCCTCTCCCCGCCGGAACTGCGCCAACAGCACGCCGCTGGAATCAGACAGCCAGGCCAGCGGCGGGTATAGAGTTGAGCCGCCTGCCTCCAGGGCAAAATAATCTACCCCGACCGGTACGGGGCGGCTCCCATCGGAACCGGCGAAAGCCAGACCATCCACGCCGGGCAGGGCGGCCAGGCGGCCGTCCGGCGAAAACATGGGCGGCGCAGGAAAGGGCGAGTCTACATTCTGGCCGGTCTGCGCGTTCACCGCGCGCAGGTCGGGCGCAGGAACGCCCGCGTAATCGCCGTTCCAGAGCGGATACACCTCGAAGATTAAAACCGGCTCTTCGCCCGGCCTCCACAGACGCGGGGCCGCGCCCGCCCCGGCTTCGGGCGGCGCAGTGGGGCCCAGCATGGCGCGCAGTTCCGCGCCGCGCACCACCGGCCAGGAACCGGAGCCGTCGGCGCGGGCCACCCAAATTTCACTGCTCAGGTCGCCCGTCGCCACTCCAAAGGCCAGCAGAGCGCCATCCGGCGAGAGCGGCCCCAGGGTGGTGATACTGCCCTTAATCCGCCCTGGAGCCGTCAGCCGCAGGGCCGCACCTTCCAGACTGGTAGACCAGATTTCCTCGCGCCCGTAGCGGTCTACCTGGATGTAAAAGATGCGCCCGCTGGCCGCGAAGCGCCGGAAGCGCGCAATCACGCCGGAGTTTTTCACCAGGCGGGCCGCCTGGCCTTCTTCCTGAAGCCACAGATCATGGTCTTGCAGATAAAGCAGTCGGTAAGGCCGCCGGTCGGGCGCGGATGGGCCGGTTGGGCAAAGAGAGACCGCGCGCAGGGGCGGGAGCGCCGCGGTGGGGGTAAGAGTGGGGCGCGCCGTCGGCGCAGGCGCCGGCGCGGACGTTGGGGTCAGCGTCAGAGCCTCAACCGCCGGGGACGGCGCGGCGCGGGTGGGGGTCAGCGCCGCCTGCGGCGTCTGAACCGATCCGCCGCAGGCCGAGAGCAACAGGATCAGCAGGAAAGAAGAGAGAAACGCCGTTTTCACGGCCAAAATGTATCACAAAATGGGGGATTCTCCCACCCGCTGGCCGCTGGTTTTTCCCATCCTGGCGCACGCCGGTGAGCCGCTATACTGAAGATCATATGGACAAAGATTTTGAATTAAAACACGACCCGCACTATCAGACGGCGCACCTGCGCGACCGCATTCACCAGTCGCTCAAGCCAATCCACGATGAGGTGGATGAGACCAAAGCACCGCAGGCCAAAACCCTGCCGAAACAGGGCGCGCCCATGCGCTTCAAGGATAATAAGGGAGAATAACTCTGCTGGTTGGCATTAAAACCGGCTTGGGAACGGTTCCCAGGCCGGTTTTGTGCTGTTTGTCTACCAGCTCCAGGGCGGAGTGGGGTTGGTTTATTCTTCTTCCTGCGCCAGAGCGACCGCCTCAGAGAGCGACAGGGCGGCGCCCGTCTGTTCGGCGCGGGCCTGCTCGTCGGCGCTGAGAGCCTGGCGGGCCGCCTGGAGCAGGTCATCGAGCCGGCTCTGCTCAACGGGCGAAAGCGGCGAGCCGGTGGCCCTGCGCAGTGCCGCGGCGGCAGACGCCAGCGTTAGGGCGCGCTCCGCCTGGCCGCACGCCGCGGCCAGTGCGGCGAAATCTTCTAACAGGTAGGCGATGGCCCATTTACTGTCCATCTCTACATTAATAATTAAACTCTCGCGGTATAACCGGGCGGCTTCCTGATAATTCCCCAAACTGCGTTCCAGGTTGCCGAGGTTGTTCAGGGCGTTGGCAATGGCCCAGGGGTCGCCCACCTGACGGCGGACGGCCAGGCATTCTTCTTGCAGAGCGCGGGCTTCCTGGTACATCCCCTGGTCGAGGGCGATGTTGCCCAGGTTGCCCAACGATACGCCAATGGCCCAGCGGTCGCCTAACTGCCGGCGGATGGCGAGGGCCTCAGAATGCAGGCGGGCGGCTTCTTGCAGGTCGCCCTGAGCGCGGGCGACGATCCCCAGGTTGCTCAGGATCGCGGCCACGCCGGCCTGGTCGCCCAGTTTCCGGCGGATCTTCAAGCTTTCCTCGTACAGGTCGCGCGCGCGGTCGAAATGGGCGCGGTGCGCGGCGGTAGTGCCGCTGAAGTGTAAAACGCGGGCCGTGCCTTCGAGGTCGCCCAATTCATCGAACAAGGCGCGCGCCTGCGACAGCCAGGCCGTCGCCTCGCTAAACTGCCCCTGCTTGCGGCACAGTTCCCCTAAAGCCGTCTTGACCAGCGCCTGCCCCTGTACATCATCATACTCACCAGCCTGGATCAGCGCCTGCTGGTAGGTATCGCTGGCTTCCGGCCACCTGCCGGTCAGTTCCAGCACCTGCCCCAGGGCCAGCAGGGCGCGAACCTTGTCTGGCCCGCTGACGAGCGGCAGAGCGCGTTGATAGTATTCGATGGCGGCGGCGTTGGCGTAATTGGCCTGGGCAATCTCTCCGGCTTTCAGCAGGTATTGGCGGCGTTTCTCGACGTTATCACTGTTATCGTAATGAAAAGCCAGCAGGTCAATGTAGCGGTCCACCTGATCGCTGTAATTTTCTTCCAGAAAGCGGCCAAACAGCCCGTGCAGGCGCGCGCGGGTGTTAAACGGCAGGCTTTCGTAGGCCACTTCCTGGGTGATGACGTGTTTAAAGAGGTAGGTTTGCTCTGGTTCCGTAGGGACCAGCGGGGTGAGGTCGGCACGGAAGAGGGTTTCGAGGTTCTCTAAAATCTGCTGGGGCGCGCCAACCTGCGGATAGTAGCCCCACACCCACCCGGCTTTGAACATGCGCCCAATGATGCTGGCAACCTTCAGCGTGATCTTGAGATTCTCGCTGATCCGGTCAATGCGGCTGAGAATCAGGCTGTGCAGGCTTTCGGGCAGGTCAATTTGTTCCAGAGTGCGGGGGTCGCGTGGGTCGAGACTGCGGTCTTTGAGATAGTTCAGCAGTTCTTCAATGTAGAAGGGGTTGCCGGCGGCGCGGGCCGTTAACCTTTCGAGCAGTTCCGGGCGGATGTTTTCAGCGGAGCCGGTAAGCTGGTTGATCTTCAGGCGGATGAGGCGCTCGGCTTCTTCGGGCGTAAAATCGCCCAGGGTGATCTGCGTAAAGTTGGGAAGATCGGCCAGCGCCCAGCGCTGAAGGCGTTCTAACTGCGGCGGGCGGTAGCTGAGAACCAGCAAGAGCCGCATCGAAGTAGAGGCGCGCCCCAGCGCCATCAGCAGGTCGTAAGACAGGCTGTCCAGCCAGTGACAGTCTTCCAGAACGATGACGGCCGGCTGAGTCTGACAGCGGGCGCGCAGAAAATCAACCAGCAGGGCTTCGAGCGAGGTCTTACGCAGTTTGGCATCGAATGGGCGGGTGAGGTCGTTGTCTGGGATGGGCAAGTTAAGCAGCGGCCCCAGCAGGGGCAGGCGCGGCAGCAGTGAGCGGTCCACGCGCGCCAGTTCGGCGGCGGCCTGCTCAATCTGCCGCTCCAGGCTGGCACTGCTGTCTAGCCCAAAGAGGCCCTGACCAATGCGCCGCCAGACCAGGTAATTGGTGTTGGCTCCAAACGCTTCGCACTCGCCGCCGTAAATGCCAACGCCGCGCTGCTGTACCTGGTGGATGACTTCAGCCACCAGGCGCGATTTGCCCACCCCAGGCTCGCCGGTGATGCCGACCAACTGGCCTTTGCCTGCCAGCGCCAGCTCCAGCTTCGCCATGACAGACTCCAGCTCTGCCGCGCGGCCTACCATCGGCAGGGCATAGCGCGGTTCTTTCAGACGGATGGTGGCGCGCTCTTTAATCCCTTCCAGGTAATACACCTGGATGGGTTCGCTTTTCCCTTTGACGTTAACCGGCGCCAGTTCCTGCCCGTAAAACTGCTCTCCCAGGGTGCGGTGAATGCGCGCCGTGACCAGAATGCTAAAGGGTTGGGCGGCCTGCATGAGACGGGCGGCCAGGTTGACCTCGTCTCCCATGATGACGTAGGTATGGCGCGTGTCGCTCCCGGCGGAGCCAGCGAACAACCAGCCCTGACTGGCCCCAATGCGCGCATCGGCGATGAACCCTAGCTTCTGGGCCATCGAGCGCAGTTCCAGGGCGGCGGACGCGCCGCGCAGGATGTCGTCTTCATGGGCTATCGGCGCGCCAAAGACCGTGTAGAGGTAACTGCCTTTATCGCCCATGATGATCTGGAGCAGGCGGGCCTCATACCCGGCCAGGATCTGCTCGATTTTCTGGATAAAATGGTTAAGTTTTTGCCCCGCCTGGGGGTCGTTATCATAATCGAGGCCGGTGAAGTACAGGAAAACCGGCACGGCGGGCCGAATTTCGGCCAAAAACTCCGTGCCGGTAGAGTGCAGGCGCTCAAAGATATCGGGCAGCACCCAGGGCCTCAGCATGGCTTCGCTGACGGCTCCGGCTGGCAGGACGGGCCAGGGGTCGGGTTGGGCTGGAACGCGCACCGACTTAAGAATGGCGAACGCTTCGCCGCTGTGCTCGGCGGTGCGCCAGGCGGCAATCTCCACCCGGCCGCCCAATGCCTCTTGGGCATGCCGGTCGAGGACGATCTCACCGCGCGAGGCTTCGTGTTCGGCGGCGGCCAGCGCGTCGAGGGTGCGGCCGGCCAGCACGTCAAACAACTGAATTTGAGGGTCACCGACCACCAGGCGGCACACCTCTCCCACCGCGACAGCAATCTTCATCCCCAGAGTAACCGCCTGCCCCCCCTGGGTTTTGACGAGCGCCAGCGCCCGGATCTGGGCCTGCATGGCGGCGGCGCAGGTTACGGCGCGCAGGCCGTCATCCGCGTTGAACCAGCAGGTGAGGGCGTCTCCGCCAAACAGGATAACACTGCCGTGATACCGGTGGACTTCGTCAATCAGAGAGGCAAAAACCCGATTGACGATGCGGTTAATCTCTTCCGCGCCGCGCTGTACGCCCAATTCTTTTACCAATATTTCGGTCAGCGGCGTGAAGCCGGAAAGATCCGCAAAGAGCGCCGCGCCATAGGCCCGCTCCGGCAGGTCTTGGTGAGCGGCTAAAGCGTGCAGCCGGTCGGTTGGCAGATAGGTCGCAAGCGTATCCATCTCGTCAGCCTCGGTTGATGAGCGGAAGGTCATTGAAGACGCAGCGGCATCTTGAATTCCCCCCTGAAAACCTGACTATTTGGGCCAAAAACGAATGATACTTAAAGAGTATACCCTGGCCCCCTGGTCTTTACAAACGCATTTATAGAGAGTGCGCGTCGAGACTGCTCCTGGGTTGATTATAGCAACTTTTCCCCATCCCTGTAAAGAGACCGAACCGCATCCAACCGCATTGCAGAACGTCCCTGATGATAGGATAAGCTGTTATTCAAAAACGTTCACCCCCCTGCTGGATGGTTACTCCAAATAATAGGTCATGCGCTGTAAGAAAATGATCGGGTCAATGTACTGCACGTGAACGTTCTTGGGAACCGATAGGATAAGCGGCGCGTAGCTCAAAATGGCGCGGATGCCGGCGCGCACCAACTGTTCCGTAACGCTCTGGGCGGCTTTGGCCGGAACGGTCAGCATGGCAATCTTAATATTGGCCTTGCGGACGGCTTCTTCCAGTTCCGCCGCGTCGCACACGACGAGCTCGCCGACTTGGGTTCCGATACGCTGGGGGTCGTTATCGAAGATCATCGCCACGCGAAAGCCATGCCGGTTGAAATCGGGGTAATTGGCAATCGCCGTCCCCAAATGTCCGGCCCCCACCACCACCATATCCCAAACGCGGTTGACGTGCAGGATGGATTGAAGCTGTTCGACCAGGTACGGAATGGAATAGCCCTTGCCCTGTTTGCCAAATTCGCCGAACTGCGACAAATCCTTGCGAATCTGGGCCGCGGAAATTCCAATCGCTTCCCCCAATTCTTGCGACGAGGTTGTTTGTATCCCCTGGCTGAGCATATGCTCTAAAGCTTGCAGGTAGATGGGCAGCCTTCCAATGATGATTTCAGGAATGTCGTGATCCATTCTAAAACTCCCTCTACGTCGTTTGAATTTGTCATACTGTATCACAAAGGTGTATATTGTGCAAATTAACACGAGTACTATTTAAGGTTTTCTTAAGATTACCCCCGCCCCTACGCAGGAAAAACGTCATCTGTAGAGGCCGGGTCCCCCGGCCCGTCCTCGTCATCCGCTCAAACCCCGCGCGGGCGGGGAAACCCCGCCCCTACGCAGGAAAACCGTCATCTGTAGGGGCCGGCTCCCCCGGCCCGTCCTCGTCATCCGCTCAAGCCCCACGCGGGCGGGGAGACCCCGCCCCTACGCCCATAATCCGTTCAATCCGTTCCCGGCCCATAAGAATGGGCGGCCCATCGGAATGGGCTTAATCCGTTGACAGCCCATCCGTTCCATCCGTTCAATCCGTTCCCGAAATCCGTTGACAGCTCTCCCCCAACCCCGCGCGGGCGGGGAAACCCCGCCCCTACGCAGGAAAACGTCATCTGTAGGGGCCGGGTCCCCCGGCCCGTCCTCGTCATCCGCTCAAACCCCGCGCGGGCGGGGAAACCCCGCCCCTACGCAGGAAAAACGTCATCTGTAGGGGCCGGGTCCCCCGGCCCGTCCTCGTCATCCGCTCAAACCCCGCCCCTCCGTCTTGCAGGCCGGGTTCAGGGCTAAAAAACTGCCAATGCCGTGGAAAAACCGAAAATTCCACCGCACCGCGCCCCGAAACCGATGGCCTCTACAATTCTTTTCGCGGGTGAATGGATTGTGTGATAAGATCAGACGGCTTTGCCGCCTGCATTGTATGCAGCCTGCATTGTATGCAGCCTGCATTGTATGTAGCCTGACCTTTGCGCCTTGAGGGCGTCTGGAAATTTACATGTACACTTACTGGAACACCATCCGCCGCTTTAACCGTGACGTTATCCTCTACCTGGTCTTTAACAGCTCCATCGCTTTTGCCTACCTGGGAACCATCAACGTACTGCTCAACCTCTACCTGCTGCGCTTGGGCTACTCCACCGAGTTTATCGGCCCCATGCTGGCCTCTGGCATGATCATCTGGGGCGTTCTGGCCCTCCCGGCCGGAGCGGTGGGGGCGCGGCTGGGGTTAAAGCGTTCCATCGTCATCTCCATGTTCATTCTGGCGGCATCCGCGCTGATGCTGATCGGAGCCGGCTGGCTCCCCGCGGGCTGGCGCGCGCCGGGCCTGGTGGCATCCTGGATGCTGTTATGGGCCGGGGCGGCGTTAGTATCGGTGAACAGCCTGCCCTACATCATGGCAATCACAGACGATGAAAACCGCAGCTACGTTTTTGCCTTCCAGCAGGCGCTGGCGGCCCTGGTGACGCTGTTAGGGTCGCTCATCTCCGGCGTACTGCCGGGCGTGCTGGCGCGCCTACTCGGCGTCACCCTCGACCAGCCTCTGCCGTATCAGTTAACCATGCTGTTGGGGCCTGTCTTTTACCTGATTGCCGGCCTGGTGTTCTTAAAAATCAGGCCGGTTTCCACCGCCGAACACGCCAGCGGCGCCGGGCAGTTCCAGGCCGCCCCGCTGGGCGTGTTAGCCCTTCTGTTTCTGATCTTTGTACTGCAATCCATCAGTGATGGCGCGGCCCGCACCTTTTTTAACATCTATCTCGACGCCAGCCTGGGCATGCCGGTAGCCCAAATCGGCGCGGCGATGGGCCTGTCGCAGGTACTGCCGGCGGCTGGCTCACTGCTCATCCCACTGATGATCGCCCGCATGGGTACGCGCGGCGCTATGCTGGCCTCGAACACCCTGTCGGTCCTGTTCATCCTGCTGATGGCCGCCATCCCCAATGGAACCGCCGCCGCACTGGCCTTTATGGGCTTCACGGCGGCCGGGTCAATCACGGCCATCACGCGCAGTATCTACAGCCAGGAAGAGGTCAACCCGCGCTGGCGGACGATTTCCTCGGCCATCGCCACCCTTGGCATTGCTCTGGGCTGGGCGGCCTCCGCCTGGCTGGGCGGTTCGCTGATCACCGTCATCGGGTTCAAGGGGCTGTTCCTGTCTGGCGCGCTCATGGCCCTGCTGGCTTCCGCGCTGACGCTGGTAAGGGTCAAAGCGCCCTCCACCCTGCCGGGCGAAACGCCAGAAGCCTCTTAACCCGCCTGGCTGGCGCCGCCGGGCAGGGCGTTCAGCGCGTCTAACACCTGACGCACGCACGCCTCGCTGAAAGCATCGAGGATGGCCGCGCGTTCTGCCGGAGACTGCTCCCCCGCCGCCGCGGCGCGCTGCATCACCTCTGGCAGTTGGGCGGCAAAAGAACGCTCTAATTCGTCAAACCGGGCGCGCACCTGGCGGTTGCGCTCTGGGTAGCACCCGGGCGCGCCGCCCTCCACGCCGCCTTTGACCCAATCATTGAGCGCGCGGAATAACCACCAATACGAATCAGGCGCGAAGCGGTCTGCGCTGGCCCGGTCCGCGGGGATGATCTGACCGCCCAACTGCCCGGCCCGCGAGACGACCTCTGGCAGGCGGCCGCCGTGCGCAAAAAACGGCACGTAACAGCCGTTGCAGGGAGGGCCGGGCGTCCACCACAACACCGGCAGTTCGCCGGGGCTTTTGGGCAGCACCGCCACGCACGAACTGGCCGTATTGCCCCAGGTGAACCCGGCCGGCGAAGCGTGCATGCACAGCGAGAGAAAATCGGGGTCGGCGGCGTCAAAATAAGGGCCTTGCAAAAAGGTATCTTCATAATGATCGCGGGCAATGCGCATCATCCACTGCGGGGTGATCTGCCCGCCCCGTTCGGCCAGCAGTTGACGGGCGCGCATCACCCGGATGTGCGACACCTGCCGCGCCGTCTGCTCGTCAATGTACGCGCGCGCGAAGTCCAGCGCGCCCCATTCCCTGCGCCAGTATCCGGCGCGCACGGCATGATCTGCCAGGTCAGAACTGCCCAGATCCCACTGCTGGCGGATGCTCAGCTCATTCGAGATCGCCGCACAGCCCTGGCGCAGCCGCCGGGCCGCCCAGCGCCGTCCGGCGGTTTCGATCACCCAGGCTTCGGCAGGGTCTGCCGCGATAAAGGCATTATCATAACTGCCGGCGTCGTGCGGCAAACCAGGGTTCCCCGACCCAAACTGCCCCCATTCCTCCACCAGCGCGCCGATCAGTTCCACCGCCTGGCGCGCCGTCTGGCAGCGTTCCAGCGCCAGGCGGATCAGGTCCATCCCTAACAGGCCGGCGGGCGGCGCTTCTCCCCGCTGAAAGGCCCGCACGGCCTCGCGGTAGGGCCGGGTGAACACTGCTTCATTGCCCACCGCCAGACCCCACTCATTCATGCCTTCCTCATATCCCCAACACCAATACGGGCGGGACCCCAGGTGCGCATACGTCTCTTCCACCTGCGGAAGCCTGACATACTCCATCTGAATCTCACTGCCCGCGGCCCACCGCTGGCGCGGACGCAGTACCAGGGGCTGGCAGTCGAAAACGGGCCGGTCGCTGTTTTTGGCAAAAATTACCCTGTTTTCAAGCGTAGCATCTGGCATGGCAACCCATGTGTCGCACATCTTTACCTCCTCTCCAATATTATACCGGCCTGATGATAAGGTGGATTTCCAACCGCGCGTAAATCGCGGACTGCGCCCATAATTTCCATGCAGTTTTGATTCCAGTGTACAATTTCCTTATCCCTTCAACCGATCCCTCACCGACCGGAGGTTTGCGCCCGATGATGTTCTTCGACTGTTCCGCCTATTTTGGTCTGCCGTCGCGCCGGCCGCTGATGCCCGTGCCCCGCGCGGAAGACCTGCTGGCCGAGATGCAGCACGCCGGAATAGCCAGGGCTCTGGTGTGGCACATCACCCAGCACGATGGCTCTCCCCAGGTAGGAAACCAACTGCTGGCCGAAGGCATTGCCCCCTACGATCACCTGATCGGCTGTTGGGCCGTTCTGCCCAACCAGGCCCGCGAGTTCCCGCGCCCGCTTGCGTTTTTGCGCCAGATGCAGGCCGCGCGCGTGCGAGCTGTGCGCATGTTCCCCAATTCCCACAAATTCCTGCTCAACCGCGCCGCCATGGGCGACTGGTTAGAAGCGTTCTCGGCTCACCGCGTGCCGGTTCTGCTTTCAATGCAGTACGGCATGGACTGGCCGGCCCTGTACGCCCTGCTCGACGAGTTCCCCGGCCTGGTGACGATCATCTGCGATCACGGTTGTTGGGGCGAAGACCGCCTCTTTCGCCCACTGCTGGAGCGGTACCCCAATGTGTATGTAGATACCGCCCAATACCTGTTAGACGGCGGCATTGAAGCCCTGGTGCGCGATTACGGCCATTCGCGCCTGCTGTTTGGCAGCGGCTTTCCGAACCAATACATGGGCGGCATGATGATGGCGATCCGCCACGCCCAAATCTCGGATGAAGCCAAAGCCGCCATCGCCGGAGGCAACCTCGAACGCATCCTGGCCCAGGTCATATTCCCCGGAGGTTTGCCATGATCGGGTCCTCTCCGCTCGCCCAGGCGTTTTGGGAACACGGCAAAGTCGAATCCTGCCCCATCTACGACATGCACGGCCACATGGGGCCGTTTTCATCCATTTACTTTCCGCGCGCCGAACCTCACGAGATGATCGGCACGATGGACGAGTGCGGGGTGAAGATGCTGGTCTTTTCGCATCACATGGCGCTGTTTGCGCCCAACCTGGGCAACCGCCCTTCCATTGAGGCCGTGCGGCGCTACCCCGACCGCCTGCGGGCCTACTGCGTGATTAACCCCAACTACCCCGAACTGGCCGAGCGCGACATCGCCGCCTTTGACCAGTACCGCGATGTCTTCGTGGGCTTCAAGTTCCTCTCGGATTATCACAAAGTGGCTCTCACCGATGCGCGCTACCGCCCGGCCTGGGAATATGCCGACCGCCACGGCCTGCTGATCCTGATGCACACCTGGGGCGGCAGTCCCTATAACGGCCCTCTATGCGTGCGCCCCATGGCAGAGCGGTATCCCAACGTGAAAATCCTCATGGGGCATTCCTGCCACGGCGAATGGGATGAAGCCGTGAAGCTCGCCAATGATTTTCCCAACGTTTACCTGGAATTGACCGCCGTCTTCGATGACCGTGGGGTGATCGAAAAATTCAGCCGCGAGGCCGGTTCGCACAAGATGTTGTTTGGAACGGATCTGCCCTGGTTCGACCCCCACCAGGCCGTAGGGGCCTTGCTCTCGGCGCGCATCAGCGATGAGGATCGTCACAACATCTGCCACCGCAACGCCGAAAAACTGCTGGGCAGTGCGCCCGCGCCGCGCGGAGTCTGACGATGAGCCAGGCTGATCTTTTTCAACAGGCCTTACAGCGCATCCGCGCCGGTGACCGGCCCGGCGCGCGCCGGTTACTGCGCCTGGTCCTCCAGGCAGACCCGCACAGCGAACCGGCCTGGCTGTGGCTGGCCGCCTGCGAAGACGACCCGGCTGAGAAAGCGGCCTGCCTGCGCCAGGCGCTCGACATTAACCCCGCCAATGAAACCGCCCGCCAGGCGCTCGACCGACTGCAGTCGCCGCAGCCGGGCCTGGAAGATTTGCTCTGGCAGCCGCGCCGGGCCGTGGTGATGGCCGCCGGGCTTCCGCGCATCGCCGGGCGCATGTACCTGGCGGCGCTGGCTGGCGTGCTGGTGCTTATCCTGCTGGTCGGGGCCGCGCTGGTGTACCTCACCCTTTCCTACGCGCGCGGCTGTGGCGGCGCGCCATCCTCCGAAACCCATACCGTAGAATATGTGATCGAAGGCTCCGCCTCCGAAGTCCTGCTCACCTACGGCGATGGTACAGGCAACTACTCGCAGGAACAGGCCGCCGCCCTGCCCTGGCGCAAAACCTTCACCATGCGCCGCAACGACCAGCCCAGCATCAGCGCCCAAAGCGGCAGTGACTCGACCAACATCACCTGCCAGATTCTGCTGGACGGTCAGCCCTGGAAATCGGCGTCCTCCAATGCGCCCTATGGCTCGGTGACGTGCAGCGGCATGGTGGGACAGCCCTGAACAGGCAAAATTTTTGTGATGAAGAGGGGGTCGGCATGGCTTACGAAAAAGAACTCCAACAGGCCGTTGAGCTGATTAAAGCCGGGCGTAAAAAAGCAGGCGGCCACATCCTGACCGACATCATCAATGCCGACCACGACAACGAGCGCGCCTGGCTGTGGCTGACGGCCTGCGTGGATAACGACGAAGAACGCCGCTACTGCCTGGAACAGGTCGTGCGCATTAACCCGAACAACCCGGCGGCGCAGAAGGGCCTCGCGCGGCTGGCCCCCGCTCCCCCGGCAGAAGCCCCGCCCGCCGCGGCTGTGCCTGCCCCACCGCCCCCGGCACAGATCAGCCATGCAGACATCGCCCGCCCGCCCATCCAACCCGCTCCCGCCCGGCGCTCCAACCGCGCCCTCACGGTGATCCTCTCCGCCGCCCTGGCGCTGGTGCTGGCCTGCGCGGCCTGCGCCGGCATTGGGTACTACTATTTCTCGAACCGCATCGAACAGCTTCAGCAAACCACCACGCAGGCGTTTCAGGTGGAATACATCGTTTCGGGAACCTCCCCGCAGATTACCATGACCTTTGCCAACCCCTCCGGCGACGCCGAAGCCTGGGATGTGCGCCGCACCCCCTATTCCAAAACCTACCAGGTCCCCGGCATGACCCCTCTGCTCCTGGTGGCCGAAAACAGGGCCGGCCAGGGAACCGTAGCCTGTGAAATCCGCGTCAATGGCAAAACGATTTCAACCGATACCAACAGCGATCCAGAGGGTCAGGCCACCTGCACCGGCCTGACCGGGCTGAACCCGTAAAGGATGATCTCAGGCCGCCATCCGCCCCCCGAAACTCTGTATAATTATCATCAGAAATACCTGATCCTTCTGCTGAAAGCCTACGGGGAAAGCCATGTCCGATCAAGAGGAATTAATCCAGGCCATTAAGCTCATCCGCAGGGGCGATCACGCCGCCGGTGGGCAGATTCTACACCGGCTGTTGGCGGCAGATAACAACCCGGAGCTGGCCTGGCTGTGGATGGCGGCGTGCATGCAGACGCCGGAGGATAAACGCGCCTGCCTTGAAGAAGTCCTGCGCATCAACCCCAACCACCCGGCGGCGCGCCGCGAACTGGCGCAGTTGGGCTTTTCGCCAGAACGGAGAGCGCCGCCCTCTCCACGAGAGGCCGCCCAACGCGCCGAGCGCTTTAAACGGCTGACCGGGGCGCGCAGTGCATCTGCCAGCGCCGCCGCGCCCTCCCTCAAACCCAGGCCAGAGCCGCCCATCAGCGCCGCCGACCGCGAGGCGCAGGAATCACCGGCTCCGGCTCCAAAGCCGTCCGCAGAACCAGAATGGCTTTCCTTAAGCGAGCCGGTGCCCGCGGCCCCCTCCGTTTCCACCATCCCGGCGCAACAACCGGCGGCGAAGCCGCCCACCCCGCAGACCGCCAAACCCCGCCCGCCCAAACCGGCCCAGCCTTCCGAAAAACCCGCTCCCCAGCGTACCGCGGCCCCCGCCCCGGCGGTGCGGCGCGGACTGTCTCGCTGGGCCGTGCCAGCCGGTCTCGCGTTCATATTCCTTGTCGTGATGATCTGGCTCATGCTCGTATTTGCCAGCGGCGGGGGCGGCGGCGTCCCGCAAACGAAGCCGGCCAGTGCCTATCAGATTGAATATATCGTTACAGGCACAGCCGCCCAGGCCAAAGTGACCTACTACAACGCGGCCAACCGGCTCGAAGCCTGGAACGTCACCCAACTGCCCTTTGCCAAAACCCTGACGTTCCCCGGCGAAAACACCCCCCGCATTCAGATGACCGTGCAAAACCTCACCAACAGCGGGACGATTGGATGTGAGATCAAAATCAACGGCGTTTCGCAGACGACGAACACCAATGACGCGCCCAGAGGGTTGATCACCTGCAGTGCTTTAACGCCGCAGTGATTGGCCCGGGTCGTTTACTGAGAAATACTACCTGGGTCCTCATCCCATAGGCCGGATCGTAACGCCGTTCGCTTCCAGCGCCGCCCGCACCGCCGCCGCACGCCGCGCCGCGCCAGGGTGATCGCCGTGGATGCACAGGGTATCCACCCGAATCACGCGCACCTGACCCGCTTCCAGGCGCTGAATGCCTTCGCGCGCCAGCCGGACGGCCTGAGCGCAGACAGCCTCCGGCTCGCTCAACACCGCCCCCGCCAGGCGGCGCGAGCGCAGCGAGCCATCGGCCTCATAGGCGCGGTCCGGAAAAGCCTCGTGCGCCACCCGCAGTCCCAGGTCTGCGCCCGCGGCGGTCAGCGCAGAGCCGGCCAGCCCCACCAGGATCAGGCTGGGGCTAAAGCGGCGCACCGCGCGGGCAACGGCCTCGGCCAGAGGGCCCTGGGCGGCGGCCTGGTTGTAGAGCGCCCCATGCGGCTTGACGTGCGCCAGTTCCACCCCGCTCGCGCGCGCCATCCCCCACGCGGCCCCGATCTGATACAGCACATACGCCTCGACTTCTTCCGGCGTCATATTCATCTCGCGCCGCCCAAACCCCTGCAGATCGGGGTAGCCTGGGTGCGCCCCAATCGCCCGGCCCAAACGCACGGCCAGCCGCACCGTGCGTTCCATCACCAGCGGGTCGCCGGCGTGCATCCCACAGGCCACATTCACCGAAGAAACCAGGGGCATCACTTCTGCATCTTCCCCCAGTTCGTAGCGCCCAAAGCTTTCGCCCAGGTCACAGTTTAGATCTATGCGCATGACGGCTCACTCCATCCCCTGCTCAATCTGCACCAGCATGGCCCGGTAGGCCGCCTGCGCCTGGGCCGCGCTGACTTCGACAAACCGCACCCGCCCCGCGCCCAGCGGAACCTGGGCCGCCAGGGGCAGACCGGCGCGCGCCACCACCCCAATCTTCGGGTAGCCGCCGGTGGTCGGGCGGTCCGCCATCATCATCACCGGCTGACCGCCCGCAGGAACCTGCACCGAACCGGCCGGCATCCCCTCAGAAAGCAGTTCCGACCGGATGACCCGCTCCAGAGGGGGGCCATCCAGCCGGTAGCCCATCCGGTCCGAAGCCGCCGTAACGGTATACGCCGCGCTCAAAAAGGTCTGCACGGCGGTTTCGCTAAAATACGCCCGCTGTGGGCCTAATACCACCGGAACCGTCACCTCATCGGCGTAAGGCGGCAGATTTTCGGGGAGCAGTCGGCGGCCGGCCAGCCGCCGGATCTCGCGCAGGGTTGGCCCCTCGCCCAGCGGCAGAGAGTCACCCGCTTGCAGAGCGCGCCCTTCCAACCCGCCAAACCCGCCGCGCAAATAGGTGGAACGCGACCCCATCAGCGGCGGGGTGGCAATCCCGCCGGCCACAGCCAGACAGCCCCACCGCCCGCCGCCCTCGGCCCGCACTTCGATGCGCTCGCCCCGCCGCGCCCAGGCCGCCATCCACAGGCCAATTCGGCGGCCCTGCACCCACAGCCGGAACCCTCGCCCCGTCACCGCGATTAACACATCCCGATCCGCCTCGAACGCCGGGCCTTCCAGCGCGAATTCCAGTCCCGCCGCGCCAGGGTCGTTGCCCACCAGCCGGTTGCCGGCCCGCAGTGCGAACCAGTCCATCGGCCCAGAGGCCGGCACGCCAAAGCGTTCATACCCGGCCCGCCCCTCATCCTGAACCGTCGTCAAAAACCCCGGCGCAATGACCCGCAGACTCATCCCAGCACCTCCCTCACGCTTCTGAAGCGGTCGTCTCCTGAACGGCGTGTAAACTGCGGGCTGTATCCCGCCATTTACACGCCATTTGAAATACTACCTCTGAAGCGCACCACGTCTCCAGGCGCTAACAGAAAGGGCGGCTCGCGGGTGGGGTCGAACAGGCGGACTTCCGTCCGCCCAATAATGCGCCAGCCGCCCGGCGAATCCAGCGGATAAATCCCCGTCTGCTCACCGGCAATGCCCACCGAACCGCCCGGAACCCGACTGCGCGGCGTTTCCAGGCGCGGCGCGGCAATGCGCGGGTCCATGCCGCCCAGGTAAGGAAACCCCGGCGTAAAACCCATCATTAAAACCGGGTAATCGCGCCCGCAGTGGATGCGCACCACTTCCGCGGCGCTCAAACCGCAGTGCCGCGCCACAAAGTCCAGGTCTGGCCCGGCCTCGCCGCCGTACACTACCGGGATTTCCACCACGCGCGGGGGGCGCGCTTCGATTTCCTCTATCTGCGCCAGCGCCGCCCGCAGATGCGCCTCTACCTGCTCATACGTCAGGGCCAGTGGGTCGTAATACACGACAAGCGCGGCATACCCCGGCGTCATCTCGCGCAGGCCCGCCAGCGGAGCGCTTTCGAGGGCGCGCGCCAGGGCATGCACCCGGCGGTTGATGGCAATATCTACGATGGCGGCAGTGGGGTCGCCAAACCGCACCCAGGCGGCCCCATCGCCCGCCGGGTGGATCGTCACAAGAGGGAGAAGGTCACTCTTCTGGCTCATGCCCATTATTGTACCCGCCTCTCGCAGAATAGAGTTTCCCCTACCGCCCGCCAGAGGTATCCCCATGCCGCCCTGCCTGGAATGGGGTAGAATAGGAGCGGTACAGGCCGCTCGCAGACGGCCAATGGGGTAACAATGAACGATGAAGACGGCCAACTCTGGAATATTTTGTTCATCGCAGACAGCGAAGTGGATTACCACCGGATTCGGGCCATGCTGGAAGAAACCAAAGATCACCTCTTCCAGATGAAATGGCTGCGCGTGGCGGCAGAAATTGCCGGCTACGCCTGCGATCCGCAGTATGATGCCGTGCTGATCGAATACCGTTTCGATGTCACCCGGGGCATGGAACTGCTGGATGAGATCGAAAAGCAGTGCCCAGAAGCCCCCATCTTACTGCTGGTCGGTTGGGTTCCTGCTGAAATTCAGGAAATCGCCCGCGAACACGGCGCTTATGCCTTCCTGGATAAAACCCAGCTCGATAGCGCCGCGCTGAAAGACGCCATCCAGGCCGTGATAGACAAAAAAGCCCTCTAAAGCACGCCCAACCCACCCCAAAATCACTTCAGGAAACTTTTTTTCCGCACTCGCCGCAGAATTTCGCACCCGGGGCCAGCTTTGCGCCGCATTGGGTGCAGTGTTTTTCAGCGGCGATCTTCGCGCCGCATTCCGGGCAGAACTTCACATCCCCATCCAGGTGCGCGCCGCATTCCGGGCAACTGGCCCGCTTGGTGGCCTTGGGTTTACTGCGGATGGTCTTTTCCGATTCCTCATCCACCTCTGCCGATTCCCAGGCCTTTTCCACCGCTTTCGATGCCTGCGCCACCGTCACCTGCACTTCCAGGCTTGGCGCGCAGTTCTTGCACAATCCGCGTTTGGCATTCCAACAAGATTTAATGCACACCCACGCACTGCAGTTGGGACACTGCTTAAAATGCGGACGAATCTGCTCCACAGCCTCTTTATAAGCCGCCTCGCGCGCCCGTTCGCGCTGTGATTCGGTCATCCGGCTGGAAACTTCGCGCGCCTGCCCGAAAATTCCGCCCAACAGCGAAGAGGCAGTATCCAGCACATTATCTACAGCGCCCATCGTAAAGGGTTTAAAACTGGTGCGGAAACCGTTCCCACAGCGGTCGCAGTGAAACTCAAACTGAAAACCGTGCTGAGTGGAATGGTCGGAGTAGTTGCGCGTAAACTGCATCGGTTCGTCCGTCATAGAGGCTCCTCAAAAAATAATGAAGGCGTATCGAGATGAGTCTATTGTACGCCGCTTTTGCGCAAGAGAGAACCAAACAACTACAGAACCGGCTAAATTCGTTATAATTCCCCCCATGAACATTGACCTTCACGTCCACACCGCCGAGCGCTCGTCCTGCGCTACCGCCACCGAACAGGAACAAATCCTCGCCGCCATCCAGGCCGGCCTGGATGGCATTGCCATTACCGATCACGACCGGCTGGTTCCCTACGACCACCTGCGGGCGTTGAACGCCCAATTTGCTCCCTTCCGGGTCTTCACCGGCATCGAAATCCAGGCCGAAGCAGAACACTGGCTCGTCCTTGGCATCCACGACCCCGCTCTGGAGCGCCTCGACTGGCGCTACCCCGACCTGCACCGTTTTGTGCGCCAGCGCGGAGGTGCGATCATTCTGGCCCATCCATTCCGCTACCGGCCAGAGATCCAGGCCGATATTGACCACTACCCGCCGGACGGCATCGAAGTGAAGTCGCTCAACACCCCGTCCCACCGCGAAGCGGACATTCGCGCCCTGGCCGCCCGCTTGGGGCTAACCCTTTTCTGCAACTCCGATGCTCATCGGCCCGGCACCATCGGCCAGTACGGCACAAGCTTACCCTATCCGGCTGAAAATGACGACCAGCTTCTTACGGCACTGCACTCTTTAAAAGGGGTCCAACTGGCTATCTATTAAATCAAGATTGTGGATCGAATTTCATCCGCCCCTCTTGACGAACTATGCTATTATTAATAAGCTTTACAGTTCGCCAACAAACAGAAAGAGGAGTTCCACCATGGGAGACAAAAGTCCGAAGGACAAAGAGAAGCGCAAAAAGAAACAGGTTAACAAGCAGGACAAGAAAAAGATTGGCTCTTAACCTGAAAGCGGCCCTACCCGGCGCGCTCATCGCAACCGTTTTTTGAAGATGGTTCCCGATGCCAATGGGAACCATCTTTCTTACCCTGATCATGGGCCGTTTACCGATGAAATCCTATCCCATGGTATGATGCGTTCAGGCCCGCCGGCCTGACGGTTAACGGTATTTAGAAAGCGAGACACGGATGACCCAAACGGTCGTTTTATTAGGAGACAGCATCACGCGCGGACAGGTGAGCGCCAGCTACATTGGCCCACTGCGCCGCAAGTTACGCTCCGCCGATTTTCAATTCATCAACCACGGCGTCAACAACGACACCACCTATAACCTGCTTCGCCGCATTCACCACGTGGAATTTTTAAACCCCGATTTTGTCACCATCTTAATCGGAACCAACGACATGATCGCGGCGCGTTCCGATGCCAGCGCGGCCTTTTACATGCTCAACAAAGGCATTCCACAGCGCCCCACCCTGGAATGGTCCGTCGCTAACGTCCGCCAGATTGTCCGGCGTTTAAAGAAGCGCACCTTTGCTCAAATCGCCCTGCTTTCCATTCCCATGCTGGGAGAAGACCTGACGACCCAGGAAAATGAAAACGTCCGCGCCTACAACCGCGCTTTAAGCGAGATCGCCCAAACCGAAGACATCCACTTTTTACCGATCTACGACCGTCTGGCCGCGGCGCTGGATGGCTTCAACGGGCGGCCTTTCCAACCCTCCGCGCCCCTCACCGCTGAATTTTTAGCCCGCCGTCTGCTCTACAGCGAAGACTTTAACACCTTCTCACAGCGCAAAGGCTACCGGCTGTTGATTGACGGCGTCCATCTCAACCGGCGGGGAGCCGAAATTGTAGCGAACGAAATTGCGGCCTTCCTGGTGCGGGCCAGCCTCACGCCGCCCACTCCCCCCGGCGCATCAGCGGCTCTACCGAACCATCCGGCAGAACTGCATCCACATCCAACTGATTCGACCCTACCATAAAATCAACGTGCGTCATGCTGTTGTTCCCGCCGGCGGCCTCAAAGGCTTCGGGGGTCAGGTCTTGCCCGCCGGACAGCGTGAAGGGGTAAGCGCGCCCCAGCGCAAAATGACTGGCGGCGTTTTCATCGAACAGGGTGTTATAAAACAGCAGTCCCGACCGCGACACCGGCGACCCGTACGGAACCAGGGCCACTTCGCCCAGCCGCCGCGCGCCTTCATCGGTGTTGAGCAGTTTTTCCAGGGTTTCCTGTTCGGTATCCGCCCGAAAATCCACCACCCGGCCCGCGCGGAAGGTCAGGCTGAGGTTTTGGATGAGCTTGCCGCCGTAGCTCAACGGCAGGCTGGCCGTCACCACGCCGTCTACCTGGTCTTTATGCGGCAGGGTGAACACTTCCTCGGTTGGCAGATTGGGGATGAAGCGAATGCCCGTCACCGTCTGGGCCGAACCGCCCATCCACACGTGACCAGCCGGCAGGCCGACGGTCAGGTCGGTGCCGGGCCCGCGGTAGCGCAGGGCCCGATACTGCTTCTGATTCAGCCGGTCACAGCGCAGGGTCAGCGCCCGGTCGTGCTCCTTCCAGGCGGCCACCGGGTCCGGCTCATTCAGCCGCACCACCTCAAAAATCGCTTCCCACAAGCGCGCCTCCTGCTCGGCAGGCGGCAGACCCGGAAACACTTTGCCGGCCCACGCCGGAACCGGCATGCTGATGACGCACCAGTTGACCTGGTTCCCGCCGATCTGCTCTAACACGGCGCGGTTGTGCTTCATTTGGGTCTGCATGGCGGTTTGGATCAGCGCCGGGTCCTGATCTTTCAAAAGGTCGGGGTCTGCGGCCAACAGCGAAAGGACAGCCGCCCCCTCATTCACATAACTTTGCAGTGCCTGGGGCATCCAGGCGGCGTATTCCTCAAATGAATCGCGCGGGGCATACTGGTAGCGTGCCAGCACAACCTGTTCATCGTTCCACAGCACATCTACAAACCGGCATCCGGCCTGGTAGGCGCTGGCCGCCACTTTACGCACCAGCACCGCCGTTTGCACCGGAGCCATAATCACCAGTTTTTGGCCAGGCTGTAAGTTCAATCCCGCGCGGACAATCACATCGGCGTATTTTTGCAATTTACTTTCAAAATCCATCTGCATTTTTGTTTCTCCTGCTGAGGTAAGGGCTAAAATCTCTTTAGGGGTTGACAATCACGGCCTTAATCACATCTTCTCCGAACTCACACACCTTTTCAAACAGTTGTGGAAATTCAGCCAGCGGGCCCCGGTGCGTCACCAGCACATCCGGGTTGATCCGTCCTTCCAGAATCAGGCTTTGAATGCGCGCACCATCGGGCATGGTGGAGTACCAGCTCCCGCGCAGGTCGAGCGCCTTGCGGATGAGCATCTCGCTGGGGTGGAACTCAAAATGAGCGTGTTCTCCCACCGCAGTCAAGACGCCGCCATGGCGCAGGCACGCCATCCCCAGGGGATAAGCTTCGCCGCGCCCCGAGCACTCGATGAACACCCGCGCGCCCAACCCGCCGGTTAGCTCGCGCACTCTGGCCGGCGTATCCGCGCCGGGCGCAAAAGCCGCCTCCGCGCCCAGGGCCAGCGCCTTCTCGCGGCGGTAAGCCAACGGGTCCAGCGCAATCACCGCGGCCCCTTGCAGGCGAGCAAAGATCACCGCGCCCAGGCCAATCGGCCCACAGCCCGAAACGACGACGCAGTCGCCGGCGGTCACGCCCGCCCGCTGTACCGCGTGATAGGGCGTCCCCATATTGTCAAAGATCAGCGCGGCCGTCTGGTAACGAATAGAGTCATCCAACAGCAGGCAGTTGCGCTCTGGCGCGGCGACGTACTCGCCAAACCCACCGTTCACGTCGGCACTGCCATCCCAGTTCGGGCAAAGCACAAAGGCCCCCGCCTGGCAGGCCGGGCAGGTCCCGCATCCGACCACATTGTTCACGGCCACCCGGTCGCCCACCTTCAGCGTTTGAACCCCCGGCCCGACCTCCACCACCTCGCCCGCGACTTCATGACCGGCAATGGCCGTAGTCGGCTTTTCATTCCACCACAGCCACTTATCAGACCCGCAGATGCCGCTGCCCTTCACCGCCACAATGACCTGGCCCGCTTTAGGCCGCGGATCGGGTACATCCACCAGGCGCACGTCTTTCAAACCAAAGGATTGGATTGCCTTCATTTTTGCTTCTATGCCTGCTTTCTCTAAGGTTTATAGGCTTATTTTAATCCATTCGCCCAAGATCGTAGGATCTCAAAAGGGACTTATAATTTCATGAACGAACAATCGTAATCCACCAGTAGAGCTTCCTCAGGGAGCGTGTAACCGTAATGGAACTTCCCCAACTCTTCTTTCAACGCTACGACCCGCTTTGCAATTTTTGGCTTCAAGGCATCTGGGACCTGGTCCCCCAGGATCTGATGATTCAGCGCCCGCACCCGCGCGTCAACTCCATCGCGTGGATTTTGTGGCACATGCTGCGCGTCGAAGATGCCGGCATCAACCGCTTCATCGCCGACCGCCCGCAGGTCTTGGATGAAGGCCGCTGGACGGAGCGCATGAACGTACCCTACCGGCACAACGGCAGTGAAATGACCCTGGCCGAAGTGGATGAGCTGAGCCGGCGGATCCACATCCATGCTCTGCATGAGTATGCTTTGGCCGTGCAGACGCGCACCCGCGAAGTCGTCAGTACGCTGACGATGAGCGATATGGACGCAGTGATGGAAGAAGCGCGTTTGCGTAAAATTCTGGTAGAAGAAGGTCTTGCCCACGGCAGTCCCGAAGGACTCCTTCAGAACTACCTGCACTGGAGCAAAGGCAAAGTGCTGTTTAACTTCGCCATCACCCACCCCTATCAGCACCTGGGAGAAATCAGCACCCTTGCCACGCTGTTGGGCGTGACGTTTGATTAAATCTCATTCATTTCAGGAGGGTCTATGCCGCCTACCGTGCAGTTTGGCCTGCGCCTGGCCGAATTTCCGCTCGACTCCAGCACCGGAGAGCAGTTCCGCGATCAGCTTTTCGGCTACCTGGATGAGGTTCACGAATATTATGCCTCCGCCTGGGTGGCCGATCACTTCTTCCCATGGTTGAGTTCGGTGGATCAATCCACCAGCACCTTTGAGGCCATGACCACCATCACCTATCTGATGGCCCGCTACCCTGCCCTGCGGGTTGGAAGCATCGTTCTCTCGCAGGGCTACCGTCCTCCGGCCTTGCTGGCAAAGATGGGTTCTACCCTGCACACGCTTTCGGGCGGGCGCTTTATCCTGGGCATCGGAGCCAGGTGGAAGGAAAACGAGTATAAAGCCTACGGATACGACTTTCCACCCACCGGAGTGCGCATCGCCCAATTAGAAGAGGCCGTTCAGGTCATCCGCGCCATGTGGCAAGAGGAAAAACCAACCTTTCAGGGCCGCTATTACCACATTCAAGATGCCTTCTGCAACCCCCGGCTGACCCCCAACCCCCCAATTCTGATCGGCGGCGGCGGGCGCAGGAAGACTCTGCGCATCGCGGCGCAGTACGCCGATTGGTGGAATGTACCCGGATCGCTGGAAAACTGGAAGAGCGCGGCGGCGGCCCTGCGCGAGCACTGTCAGGCCATCGGGCGCGATGACCGCACCATCGTCAAAACCTGGCTGACCGACTGCCTGGCCATTGCTCCAACCAGCGAACAGGCCGGGCGGCTGGCACAATCCTCGCCCCTCAACGGCTCTGGGACCATTCAGGGCAACCCCGATGAGGTCGCCGCGCGCATCCAGGAATTTGTGGATGCCGGCGTACAGCACTTTATGCTGCGCTTTGCCGACTTCCCCAAAACCGAGGGAGCCCGGCTGTTTGCGCGCGAGGTTCTGCCGCGCTTTCAGTAAGCCAGCGGCAGAACCTCGCCAGCGCCGCCGGATGGAAGACCTTGCGGCGTTCGGCTTAAAACCCTATGAACCGCCGGGGGTTCTTCTCCGCCGGCGCGGCGCGTCGGGGTTGCGCAGGTGTTCGATGGCCTGCACCTCTAGCTGGCGCGCCCGCTCGCGGGTGATTCCCAAACGCGCGCCCACCTCTTGCAGAGTCAGCGGCTCTTCTCCGTTCAGGCCGTAGCGCAGTTCTAACACCTGGCGCTCTCGCTCTGGCAGCATTTGCAGACTGCGGCGCAGTTCTTCGTTGTTCATCGCCTCCGAGACGAGTTCTTCGGGGTCCGGCGAAAATTGATCTTCGATCAAGTCCCCTAATTCCGTCTCGTCCTCTTCGCTCACCGGCGATTCCAGCGACAGCGGCTGGCGCATTGCATTCAGCATCTGCTGGATGCGCCCCGGAGGCATGTGCATCACCTCGGCCAGTTCGACAACCGTCGGAGGGCGGCCCAGGCGCTGCTGTAAGTCCTGCTGTTCGCGCCGCATTCGCCCAATCTGGTCGCTCATATACGCCGGCAGGCGGATGGTGCGGCTGTGGTCCGACAAAGCCCGCGTGATCGCCTGGCGAATCCACCAGGTGGCATAGGTGCTGAATTTATAGCCGCGTTTATAGTCATAATTACGGATAGCGCGCATCAGGCCGATGTTGCCTTCCTGAATCAGGTCGCTCAGCGGCAGTCCGCGGCCGGCGTACCTTCTCGCCACGCTCACCACCAGGCGCACATTCGCGCGGATCAGATGGTCGCGCGCCCTGCGCCCCTCCTCAATGATCTGGTGGAGCTTTTCCCTCCGCTCCGGGCTTACGTTCCCCCGTGCCAGTTCCTTTTGCGCCTGCCGGCACTGCTCAATGCGCCTGGCAAGCTCAACCTCCTCCGACTGTGAAAGCAGCGGCACGCCGGCGGCTTCGCGCAGGTAGACCCGCAGTACATCATCAACCTCAATCCCTTCCAGGTTGAGGTCGGCGGCCTCCAAAGTAACGTCTGGCGCTTCGGCCAGGGCCGTTTCATCCGGCGCCGGATCCTCTTCGCGCTCTTCGGCCTGCGTCTCTAAATAATCAATCCCGGAATCAGAGAGGTAATCGGCCACCTCCGACACCAGAGGGTCATCAAATTCCGCATCTGGGAGCAGGGTGACGATCTCATCGCGCGATACGCGGCCCTTGCGCTGGCAGTAGTTCATTAACATGCCCAGCGACCCATTGTCCAATCCCCGCTCTTTCAGTGCGCGTTCGATATCTTTGCTCGTCATCGTTCTATCCCTTCTCCTCAACTCTTTCAACAATAAACTCAGGCGTTCGGTTAATACCGCCTTTTTTCACATTATAGCCCGAATAGTCAAGTGTTTCTATCAACAAGTAATCAAGAGCAGGGCTTTCTCAGCCGCTTGACTTTTTGAAAATCACTCGCCTTGTAGGAAGGGTGTGGGGTTTGGCGGCGCGAATGCGCCGCCAAACCCCACGAATCTTTGGTTCCCCGCCCCCTTCGAGGGGGGCGGGGCCAGGGGTGGGGGGACTTTGAAAAGACCCTGAAAGTCGCCCTTTCTCAGACTAGGATAAAACCCAGACTCTTGTTACAATATTTCACAAGACTTATGAAGCCCCTCAATCCGGTTCAGCCGGGCCAAACTCCCTGAAGGATAGATAGGAATGAAGAAACACAATTTCAACCCTGGGCCATCCATTCTGCCCCAATACACCATTGAACAAACCGCCGCGGCCATTAAAGATTTCGCCGGGACGGGCCTTTCCATCCTCGAAGTCTCACACCGCAGCAAGGAATTTGAAGCCGTCAACGCTGAAGCTATTGCCCTCTTTAAAGAACTGCTGGGGGTTCCAGACGGGTATCACGTGATCTTTGTGGGCGGCGGCGCCAGCACGCAGTTCGTTTACGTCCCCTACAACCTGCTGGAAAAGAAAGCCGCCTATCTGCTGACCGGCGAATGGGCCACCCGCGCCTACAAAGAGGCGAAGTGCTTCGGTCAGGTAGATGTGGTTGCTTCTTCTGAAGATAAGAACTTCACTTACATCCCCAAGAATTTCACCATCCCCACCGACGCCGATTACTTCCACATCACCACCAACAACACCATTTTCGGCACGGAACTGCTCACCGACCTGGATTCGCCCGTCCCCCTCGTCGCCGATATGTCCTCCGATATTTTCAGCCGGCCGGTAGATGTGTCGAAGTATGCCCTCATCTACGGCGGCGCGCAGAAGAACCTGGCCCCCGCCGGGTTGACCTTTGTGGTAGTGCGCGAAGACATCTTGGGCAAAGTCTCGCGCCCACTGCCCAAGATGATTGACTACCGTACTCACATCAAGAACAACTCGCTCTACAACACCCCGCCGGTTGTCATCGTCTACTCGGCTCTGATGACCCTGCGCTGGCTCAAAGAACAGGGCGGCGTGCAGGCCATGGAGAAGCGCAACATCGAAAAATCCACCCTGCTCTACAACGAAATTGACCGCAACCGCCTGTTTGTGGGAACCGTCGCCAAAGAAGACCGCTCGCGCATGAACGTCTGCTTTGTGATGGCCCCCGGTTACGAGTCGCTGGAAGAAGAGTTCATCAAATTCTCGCAGTCGAAGGGCATGGTGGGCATTAAAGGCCACCGCTCCGTGGGCGGGTTCCGCGCGTCACTCTACAACGCTCTGCCCATCGAGAGCGTGCAGGCCCTGGTCGAGTGCATGCAAGAGTTCGAGGCCATGCACTCATAAGATTTCGCGCCGTAACGCACAATTAAAAAGGACCGCGCCGGGTGGCGCGGCCCTTTTGGGTCTCTACTTCTCAACCCGCCTCGAAAAAATGCTCTCTTCGAGGTGCAGTGATTCGGAACCAGAGGGATTCACGCGCTCCAAATCCAGATTCTGACCGGTGAGAATGTGGTTACTGCGCTCCTGCTGGCTTTTGCGGATCGCTCCGCTGGCCGTGCGCGCATACTGCCCGCCCCAACTGAACAGCTCGCCCGCCGCGTTCAAAAACTCTCCAATTCCAACCACCGCCAGAATGGTTACAAACACGCGCGCCGGTCCAGGCCACAGGTACATGGCATACACCATCAGCGCCGCCGACCAGGTCCCCGTACAGATGGGACAGCACAGCAGTTGACCGATGACCTGTTGAAACCCCTGGCCCTTCGGCTCGACCGATTCGCCTTCGCCGGTTGGATCGGGAATCGTTTCGGTAAAGAAAGCACGCAGAGGCTCCATCACCCGGTCATACGAGAGCAAATGCCCCATCCGGTAGGTTGCCAGCCCCAGCAAGACCACATCCAGCCAGCTTAATTGAAAGACATCCAGCCCGGGCCCATACAGGAACATCCAGGCCGCGAATAACGCAAACAGCCCCAGAAACAGGCCGGTAATGAACGCTTTGATCCACATCTCTTTTTTGTGGGACGGTGATGATGCTGGCATGTTAATTCCACCTCCTTCTCAGCGCGGGACCTCATACCATTAAAAGTACCGCTGCTCTGCCCCTACTGATATTGTATACCATGTATCGTATCATGGAGATAGTGAAAATGATATGAAACATAACTCCAAAAACGTCAACAAAAGGTTAAGGTAGAGGGCATAGGCGGCGCTCGGCAAGTCTGGTTTTGTGAAGAAAAGCACGAGGTGACATTCGTCTGTGATATTTGTCACTGTAATAAGTTGTTATAGGTTGATATGATCTAAGCGAAACAGACCGATATAACAAGATATAACAACTTATGGATGAACTACTCACCGCCCGCCAGGTACAAGAAATCTTAAAGGTTGACCGCATAACGGTCTACCGCATGCTGCAAGATGGCCGCCTTAAAGGCGTCAAAATCGGACAGCAGTGGCGCTTCAACCGCCGCGATGTAGACCGCCTGTTAGGCAACCAGATTCCAACGGAAGAAGCGCCCCAACTGGCCGGCGACTCTGCCTCCACCGCCGCTGGCCCGGCCTTCCCCGTCCACTGCATGCAAACCATCCAAGACCTGTTCTCCAGCGTCAGCCAGATCAGCGCCATCGTCATTGACCTGCAAGGCAGAGAAATTACCCAGGTCAGCAATCCGACCCCTTTCTACACCCTCTTATCCGCAACCCCATCCGGCCAGGAAGCCTTCCGTGCCTGCTGGCAAGAGTTCGCGCGCCAAAGCACACAGGGCGGCCGGCACTTCACCTGCCATGCCGGAATGCAGTACATCGGCGCGCCCATTGATGATCACGAACAGCAAGTCGCCCTCTTTCTGGCCGGGCAGTTTTACTGGCAGCCGCCCAATCCGCACGAAGAAGCCGAGCGGGTGCGCCGCCTGGCCGGCATTCATAACGTACCGGTCGAGGCCCTCCAAGCGGCGGCGGCGAGCGTTCCGGTCATCGCCCCTGAACAGCACGCGCGCGTAGAATCGTGGCCGGCCGCCGCCGCCCACGCTATGGAAAGCATCTTAAAAGAGCGCGTCACTTTTCTCAACCGCTTACAGCGCATCGCCAATCTCACGCAGATCCCTTAAGGAGCATGGAAATGAAGAAACTCGTCATTCTGGGTGCTGGCACTGCTGGCACAATGGCCGCCAACCGCCTGGTTCGCCTGCTGGATATGGATCACTGGCAGATCACCCTGGTTGACCAGGATGCCACGCACTACTATCAGCCCGGTTATCTGTTTATCCCCTTTGGCATCTACAGCAAGAAGGATGTTATCAAACCCAAACGCAGTTTTGTCCCGCCCCAGGTCAAACTCATCATGGCGAGCATCGAACTGATCGAGCCAAACGTCAACAAAGTGCGCCTGGGGAACGGTGAAACCCTTTCCTACGACTACCTCATCATCGCGACCGGGGCCGACATTCACCCCGAAGAAACCCCCGGCCTGGCCGAACACGAGTGGGGCCGCTCCATTCACACCTTTTACTCTTTTGAAGGCACGGTGGCGCTGGCCGAAAAACTGCGCGCCTGGGAGGGCGGCCGCCTGGTAGTGAACGTGGTGGAAAACCCCATCAAATGCCCGGTCGCCCCGCTTGAATTCCTCATGCTGGCCGACTGGTACTTCCACGAGCGCGGCATCCGCGACCGGGTGGAACTGATCTACGCTACGCCCCTGCCCGGCGCTTTCACCAAGCCCATCGCCTCCAAACTGCTCGGAGAACTGCTCGAACGCAAGGGCATTCAGGTGGAACCCGAATTTATGATCGAGCGGGTCGAACCCGACGCGAAGAAAATCGTCTCCTATGATGAGCGCGAGGTCGCGTATGACCTGCTGGTCAGCATCCCCCTGAACAAAGGGGCCGATGTGGTGGGCAAATCTGGCCTGGGCGATGAGTTGAACTTCTCGCCGGTGAACAAGCACACCTTCCTGTCGGACCGCTTCGACAACATCTTCGTCCTGGGAGATGCCTCCAATGCCCCGGCCTCTAAAGCCGGTTCGGTAGCGCACTTTGCGATTGACCTGTTCGGCGAGAACTTCCTGCGCTACATTGAGGGCCAGCCGCTCCTGCCTGTCTTTGACGGCCATGCCAACTGCTTTGTCGAGTCGGGCTTTGGCAAAGGGTTATTAATTGACTTCAACTACACGCAGGAACCCCTGCCCGGACGCTACCCGCTCCCAGGAATCGGCCCCTTCACCCTGCTCGAAGAATCCGAGATTAACCACTGGGGCAAGCTGATGTTCCGCTGGATGTATTGGAATATCTTGCTCAAGGGCAACGAACTGCCCCTGCCCCCCACTATGAGCATGGCCGGTAAGTGGAAAGTTTAGGAGACGCTATGGAACAGCAGTTAGCGGAACTCAATCAGAAGCTAGACGCGCTCACCGCTCAGGTGGCTTACCTGACGGAGCAGGCGCAGATCGCGGAGCGGGCCCGGCAGGAACGCGCCGAACTCATGGAAACGATGATGCCCATCGCCAAAGATGCCATGCGCCTCGCCACCCGTGAACTGGAAGAGGTGCAGGAATACATCGAACCTGCCGACCTGATCCGGCTGTTGAAGAAAGTCGCCAGCCACCGCCCCCAAATTGAAATGCTCCTCGACCAGATCGACAGCGTCACCGACCTTATGGACACAGCCGGGCCGATCACCAAAGAAGGCATGAGCTGGGTAACCGCGTTCCTCGCCGAGCTGGAGCGCAAAGGGTACTTCGCTTTCGCGCGCGGGGGCCTGCGCATTGCCGATAACGTGGTGACTTCGTTCACCGAGGAAGACGTCAACCGCCTGGGCGACAACATCGTGCTGATCCTCAACACCATTAAAGATATGACCCAACCGGAGATTATGACGTTTGTGCATAACACCTTCCTCAAGGCAGAGCGCGAAGTCGAAAAGCCGGTAGAAACCTCTCTCATCGCCCTTCTGCGTCAGATGCAAGACCCGGCCGTCCGGCGCGGGCTGGCCCTGACCCTCCGGGTTCTGCGCGTGATCGGTGAACAGGCCGCCCCCGCGGACCAACATTAAGCCGTTACACACTGGGATAGATCCAGTGACCTTATTCAAACTTTTGATTCAAGCAACAGGAGACAAGAACCATGCCTACCCGCGTCATTTGTGGCAAAACCGTCCAGGTCAATGATGAAGGTTTTATGACCAACCCCGCCGAATGGGATCGGGAGATCGCCGTTGAACTGGCAAAAGAAGAGGGCATCCCCGAACTGACCCCCGCTCACTGGAAAGTGATTGACTACTGCCGCCAGGTTGGGGTGAGTTCGGGCAAGGCCCCTACCCTGCGCCAGATTACCACCGGCTCTGGCCTCTCCACCAAAGAACTGTTCAGCCTGTTCCCCAAGGGGCCGGCCAAGAAAGTGGCCCGCATCTCGGGGCTGGGCAAACCCGAAGGCTGTGTATAAGCATCCGGCACGCATAAGGAGAGTATCTCATGGCTGAAGACCGCAAAATCGCTTTTATTTGCTCCAAGGGCAACCTCGACATGGCCTACCCCGCTCTGGTCATGGGCTGGGCCGCCCTGGGAAACGGCATTGACGTCACCATTTTCTTCACCTTCTGGGGCCTCGATCTCATTAACAAGAAACGGGTGGATCATCTGGAAATCTCGCCGCTGGGCAATACCAGCATGAAGATGAACCTGATGGGCATTCCCGATCCCATTGGCCGCCTGGGCATCCCCAACGTGGTTGGCATGCTCCCCGGCATGACCGCCTTTGCCACCAAGCTGATGAATGATAAGATGAAAGAATTGGGAGTTCCCCCCGTCCGCGAGTATCTCCAGATGCTGTCTGACGCCGGTGCCAAGCTGTACGCCTGCAAGATGTCGGTGGACATGATGAAACTGACCAAGGACGACTTTATCGAAGGCGTCGAAGACATCGTCACCGCCGGCGATTTCATGGATATGACCGAAGGCGCTCAAATCATCTTCATTTAGGCGCGCCCGGCCGCGCTTGCAATAAGAATCCGTCTCGCGCCCGATGATGACGACGCGAGACGGATTTTTTAAGTCTGGCAGGCCCGGTCTTTGGCTCAGCGGCCCGGCCTTTGCAGATCGTCCAGCAGTTCGCGGGTAGCCGCCGCAACCGCCGCGACGGCTTTTTCAAATGCTTCCTGATTCTTGCGCGAGGGAACGCGCAAACCGCCCACTTTGCGGATGTACTGTACCGCCGCCGCCCGAATTTCCTCATCCGTGGGCGCATCCCCAGGACGGCGGAGCTGTTTTATGCTTCTACACATCACTGCCTCTGATATTCATTCGCCATCTGAATGCGCCGTCGGATCGAAGGGTGCGAATACAGCAGAAATTCTACCCAGGGTTCGGGGTCTACCTCTGCTAAATTCTGATTCGCCAGCCGCGTCATCGCCGCGGCAAAGGCTGAGGCGTTGCCGGTCATTTCCAGGGCGTAACGGTCGGCTTTCATTTCGCGCCAGCGTGAAAAGGCGTTCCCCAACGGCATGGTCACCAGCCCATACGCCCCCATGACGAGCATCACCAGCGGCAGAGCGGCAGGATCTCCAACGCCCTGAAAGCCAAAATAGCCTACCCCCCAGCGCAGAGCCAGCGCCGCCAGAAACAGCCCCACCACCGTGGAGACCGTCTCCACCAGGATAGAAAGCGGAATATCGCGGTTAACATGGTGACCCAATTCGTGCGCCAGAACCGTTTCGATCTCGTCTGCGCTGAAATTTGCCAGTAAAGTATCTCCCAGGATAATCCGCCGGGTAGACCCAAGCCCGGTCAGCGCCGCATTGGCCGATTTGGTCCGCCGGCTCATATCGAACTTGTAGACGCCCTGCACTTTCGTCCCGGCGCGCTCGCCCAACCGCTTCAGCCGGTCAATCAGGTCCTGATACTCCGCGCCCAGGGGAATGAATCTGTAAAAAATGGGCATCAGCACCACCGGCGCGAGAATCGCCAGGACGACGTTAAAGAAGAGCAAAATGACCGATGCCCAAACCCACCAGGTATCGGGCGCGGCACGCAGGACCGCATAGATGATTTCCAGCACGATCAGGCCCAACGCACCGCCGACCGCCGCCCCCTTGACCTGATCCCCCACCCAGCCGCGCAGGGTCTGATTCGACTGCTCGTAGCGGTGCGGCAGGACAAAGCCCGAATAGAAAGCCAGCGGCAGGTTGAGGATGAAGAAAACGCCGCCAAAAACCAGCGCGAACAGCGCCGTCAACAGCCAGGGGTTGGTCGTGAGCCGTTCCAATTCAGCGCGCAGTGCGGCAGACCAGCCAGCCGCCAGCCAAACCAGGGCATACAGGCCGGTCACAGCCAGGTCCACCAGCATCAGCCGGCGGCTGATGCGCGCGTACTCTTTCGCCTTTCTCTGGCGTTCCGGGTCCAGTTCTACGTTTTCCATGCGCTCATTATAGGCCATTTTCTTGCCGGTCACGCCCGCCATGCCGGGCTTTCTTCGCGCAAACCAGTGTCTGATGGTTGCTTTTTCGCCGTGATCCCATTATTATACTTTGTAGATAATTTTAGGCGGAATTTAACGAGGTGCAGATATGATCAACGTTGAAGAGGTCCAGTTTTTTAAAGAGAACGGCTACTTCATCGCGCGCGGGCTTTTCTCGCGCGGCGAGGCTCAACAGTACATTGACCACTATATGCAGATGCGCGCCGCCGGAACCTACCCCGGCGACACCAGCGGCGTTGATATTGGCAGTAACGACCCGCTCAAAAAGTACCCCCGCATGATCCACATGCACCGTTGGGATCAGACCAGCTTAGACTGGCTCATTGACCCTCGCATCGCCGCCTGCCTGAGCGCCCTGATGAGCCGCGAAGCCTTCGCCGTCCAATCTATGATTTACTTCAAGCCGCCTCTGGCGCGCGGACAGGCTCTGCACCAGGACCAGTATTACCTGCGCGTCCAGCCGGGAACCTGCATCGCCGCCTGGATGGCCCTGGACCCCTGCGATGAAGAAAACGGCTGTCTGCAAGTCGTACCCGGCAGTCAGAACTGGCCGTTGTTATGCACCGTTCAGGCCGACACCACCAAGAGCTTCACCGACATCACCGTCCCCATCCCGGCGGGCAGTGAAGTCCGCTCAATGGTGATGGAACCGGGCGATGTGCTGTTCTTCAACGGGCAGGTCGTCCACGGCAGTTTGCCCAACACCTCGCGAGACCGCTTCCGCCGCTCGCTGATCGGTCACTACGTCGGCGGAGACGCTCAGGAAGTTGCCAAATGGTTCCACCCCGCCCTGCGGATGGACGGCACGCCCGTTGAGTTGGGCATCAGCGCCGGGGGTGGAAGCTGCGGCATTTGGGTGGATATGGACGGCAAACCCGTGCTTGAAATCGCCGGGGTCGAAGAGCTGGCGAAAAAGACCGAATAACCGCACGCTATCGTCTGGTACACTCCAACAGCGCCCGGCTCAGGCGGCGCAGCGTGCGCTCTGCGGGCTGGCTCCAATCGCCGTCCGGCAGTTCACCCCCTGCAATCCACTCCGCCTCCGTCATTTCCAGGGGCGCATCTGGCGCAGCTTCCAGCCGGAGATCGCGCGCACTGCCCGGCATCAGACCGCGCTCCACCAGAGCCATCTGCACTTCCACAAACCCCGGCGCGCCCGGCGGCAGGTCCACCGCCCAAACCAGCGGAATGCCGCGCTCCAACAGCGCCCGTTGATAGCCGCGCCGCAGTGCTGGCATAGACCAGACCCGCTCTGGCGTAACCGCCTGACTCACGCACCAGGCCGCCAGCGCCCCGGCGGCTTCGCCGACGTTCCACTCCACCGGGTGCAGGCGGTAGCACCCGTTGGTCAGGTGGGTGGTTGCCAGGCACTTCCCGGCGGCAATCCAGTTCTCTACGGCTGGCGAAAGCAGCATCCCCAGCGAAATCTGGAAGGGCAGTGATTCTGGCAGGTCCACCTTCACGCCGCCGTCGTTAACACAGCGGTGCAGGTCAATCGGATACCAGCCCACCCCAACCGAGTCCGAAAAATGAACAGCCCGGGCCCGGCCGTCGCCGCGTGCGATCACATCCTGCTCAGTCACGCGCCGCCGGCCCACCACCCGCCGCCCCTCGCGGATATAAGGGAACATGCTCAAACCGTCCGGCGTGCCTACTGCCTCAGTCAGCAGGCGCAGACCAGGGAATCCACAACCCCGGTCATCATCGTGGGGCGCTTCCGTTTGGAGCCAGTACAGAAAACTCAGCGAAAGTTCTCTAGACTGCGCAAAAATACGCTTCTGGTCCTCCAACGAGCGGTCCAGGATGGTTTCGCGGTAATAGTCATTCGAATCCCAATTGATCAGAGCGATGTCATAGGGCCGATGCGGCGAGCGGAACAGCCCGGCATCCCAAACGCGCCGGTAGGTCCAGAAGGGCAGATCGCCTTCAAACATAAAGAAGCGCCGCCGGCCCCCACCGCGCGTCCGCAAGACCAATGAAAATGGCTGTTCGTCACGCCAGCGCTCGTAGCCAGCAGGTTTGGGAATGGTATGATCCTCGCCAGGGCGGTACTCCACCAGAAAACAGTGCGTAAAGCTCTGCACGCGCTCCGGGTGCGGGCCGTCGCGGCTGGCGTCTGGCTCGCCGGTGTCTTCAACGGCTTCCGCGCCGGTAACGTACGGAATGCCCGCCAGGGGCATCAAGTCGCCCAGTTCGGTCGCGTCTAAGAAGTATTCCGCCCGCAGTGTGATGATCTCTTCACCCGGCCCGGCCAGCGCAACTTCTGCGATGCGGTTCTCTCTTACCTGCGCCCGTACCGGGCGGAAGCCCAGCAGTACCTTCAACCGCCCCGCCTCACGGTGCTCCGCCAGCATCGCGTTCAGCACATCCAACCCCACCTGCGGCTCGAAGCACAGGCGGCTGACCCAGCCACTGCCGGGGTTAAGCGGCGCGCCATCGGGCATCTGAAGCGGAACCCGATATACCTCCGCATAGCGGCGGCGGATCAGGTTCCGCAACTGCATATACGTTGCCGTTCCCCCAAACGTCTCAATATAACGGTGTTCGTCCAGGGCCGAAACCGCCTGTGATGTTATCTGACCGCCGATCCAGGGGGTCGGTTCGCTCATCACCACCGTTAAACCACTCTCGCAGGCCGCCAGGGCCGCGGCAACGCCCCCCAGGCCGCCGCCGATTACAGCTACCTGCGCTGAAAGAACCAGAGGCTTCTCCACTCAACCCATCCTTACGGTCAGGTTTGATCTTCTAACCGGACCAGCGTGCGTTCGGCTTTGGCCGTCTTAGACGTTCTCGAAAACCACAGGCTGTCGGCGGCTTTTCCAGCCTGCAAGAGCGACACCAAAAACACTGCGCCGATCAGCCCCACCGACACCGGCAGTGAAAATCCCCTGCCGCCTATCATGATCCAATATGTATGGAATCCCCCCGTTACCACGCCCGCCGCCGCCATCCCCAACGCGAAATACAACCCTTCGCGCATTCGTTTCGTTACCAGGACCAACCCCCACAGCGCCAATATCGCCAGCAAGAAGTTCGTCACCAGAAAAATCTGGATTCCATCTGATATCCCAACCAGTCTCCATTCCTGCCAGTAAGCGGCGTCAATTTCGTGGGTAACCAGCAGGGCGAAGTTCACGACGTAAAGGGTGCGGTTGCGTAAAATGGCGCTCATCTGACCTCGTATATCTCCGTTTGGCCGCTGGAATACACTTTCTCCCACAGATCGCCTGACCAGGCTTCAAACTTGGCGAGGCCCTGTCCAGGGTAATACAACCTTTCCAGGTCGCCAACCACAATATATTGTACAGCATATCGCCGCAAAATTTCCTCAACCAGCGCGCGGTCGCTGGAGAGATACAAATCCTGAATATCCTGCTTGCGCCGGTCAATCCAGCGCGCCGGGGTCGTCCCCCGCTGTTGGCGCTGGTGATTCTCCCAGCCCAATATGCCCGGCAGGCCCGTATAAATGGTAAAGCGGCTGCCCCAATGGCGGTATTCGGGGGTATGCGCCTCGACAATCACCGGCGAGCCGGCCACGTTCTGCTGTACCCAGCGGATGGCCTGCGCGTCGGGGGCCAGTTCGATCACGCGCCCTTCGCCGCCGGGCGGGCCGTCTAACATGCGGGTATCGTCCATATAGGCCATGCCATCCAGGGTGTGAACAGCTTCAGGGGTCTCGCGGTCAATGATCTTGTGATAGGCGCTGGAAACAGCCGTCAGCCCTGCGCCAGCGACCAGCGCGACCAGCCCGGCAGAGAAGATCACGCGGCTGGCGCGCCCCCAGCCGGGCAGTTTGGGTATCAGCCAGCCCGCCGCCGCCGCGGCACTGAGGGCCAGAAGCGTCCAGGCCTGGTAATAGAACTTAAAGACCGTATTCATTCGGTCGCCCTGCAGGGCGATGACCTCTACGGCCAGGGTCAGCGCCAGGCCCGACCCGGCCAGGAACAGGATCGCGCGCTTGCCTGCCGTCTGCCCGCGCCGGAAGAGCAGAACCAGGCATAACAGTCCCAGCGGAACAGCCGCCCAGGCCGCGGCGATCTGACCCGCCGCCATCCACGCGAACGCGCCTCCCGCGGCCAGCCCGGCCAACGCCAGCCATTCAGCATACGGCTCCAGGCGCTTCAGAGCCGAAAGGGGCGTAGCGGCCATCCAATCCACCAGCTCGTCAACCAGCCAGAATGCCAGCACCCACAGGAACAGGCCCCAATGCACCAGATAAGAACTCAGGTTGGCGTGCGGCCCATCCCAAAACTTGATTTCCGTATACCCCTGGCGGAACCAATGATCAAAAGGCGCAACCACCAGGAACGCAAGCGCCACAAAAACCAGTGGAACCCCAACGGCCGCGCCCAACCGCCGCCAGAAGGGCCGGCCGCTTTCCATGCTCATCCAGCGCAGACGGGCATAGCCCAGCGCCAGGACAGCCAAAACCAGGTACGTGGGGTGATCCCACGAATTGGCGGCCCGCAAGATGCCCACTGCCAGCGCGCCAAACAGCACGCCCCAGGCCGCCTCCCACGCAGAGCGCCAGCGCCCGCACGCCAACAGCACAGAGAGACCCCAGGCAATCACCAGAAGCGTGAGCGGCAGGGCGATCAGATGGGCGTGCGGGTCGCCGTAGAGAAACGAGAACAGCGGGAACTCGGTAATTTCGCCGCCCGGAGCCGGGATAATCGCCCGGCTGGGAACCCAGTACCAGTCTCCCACCGGGTAAGGCAGTTCGACGCCGCGCAGGTAATGCCCCGCGCCCTGCACGGCGAAAGCAATCTTTTCGATCACCCCAGCAGAGGCTAAAACCTCCGGCGGCGCGGCCAGCCTCTGCCAGCCCTCCCACACCATCCGCACGGCCCCCTGATTGCCCACGAGAACCACCGCCAGGGCCGCGAACAGTCCGGCCCGCCAGCCCTGCCGTGCGTTGAGGTTCCAGCCAATCGAGAACGCCCCCAACGCCACCATGCTGAACAGCGCCGGAAGGATCAGGTTATAGGCCACCGATGGCGTAATGCCGAGCAGTTTTACCGGCATTCCTACCAGCACAAAGCCGTAATAATAGTAATTCATCATCCCGCCGGCAAACCAGGGATCATAAGGCGGGAAGGTGGTGCTTTTCAGTACAGCGTTAAAGTACGAAAAATCCATCGGCTTTTCGCCGCCGAAGATCACGTGCCACAGATCGGGGTTGCCCAACCGCACCAGCAAGAACGCCAGATACAGGCCCAGCGCCAGCCCTTCAACCCCGGCGTAATAGCGCCATCTCTCGCGCAGGCGCGCCCGCCAGATGGCCCGCTGACGGCAGTAGACCGCCAGCCCCGCCCCGGCCAGCAGCAGCAGGGCCAGGGCAATCAACCCGCGCGTAACGCTCACGCCCGCCGAACCGGCCAGCCAGACCGGATAAGACAACAGCAGCAGACCCGCCGCGCGCGCCAACGGATAGCCGCCGTCGGCCAGGCCGGGCAGCGCCAGCCGCACCAGGGGGTACGCCAGCCAGCCCAACAGCGCCAGGAACAACCACCAAACCCCAGCCGCCAGCGGCTCCGAGCGGTTGAGGGGCGAATCCGGCGGGAACAGCACCGACCAGGTTCCGCCTTGGTACTGCCGGGCGGCCCGTTCGGGCGGCAGAAGCAGACTGCTCCACCCGGCGGCCTTGCGCGGGGTGATGTGCGCGGCGGCTTCGAGATCAACCGCACCCAACAGCGCCCGCACTCTGGCCGGGTCGTAATCTGACCGTTTTTGGAACAGGAACACCTTGGGATGATCGTAGACGGTAAACGCCTCTTCCGCAAATTGGGTATTGAACCGCAGGGGCCCCAGATTAGGGTATGAAGTAAACACCTGGATCAGGTCAAACCCCAGTTCGCCCGCGTAACTGCCGACCCCGGCCACGTTATAGCAGTAAACCACATCCTGGTCAGCCGGACAGCCCATCAGGCGGCGGTAAAACTCGGTCGTCAGCGGGTAGCGCTCGGGGACGCGCGTGGTCGTCCCCCACTGGCGGTTGGAAGAGATAAAGATATAGTCGGCCTGGTCGAGCGTGTCTACAAACCGCTGGTATTTCTCGGCGTTGTCATCCCAATACATCTGGAAGTTCAAATCGCGCTGGTAGAGGCCGCCATAAGCATCGTAGTTCCTCCAACGGAACGGCAGACCCATATCCCAATCGCTCTCGTTGGCCGGGGCGCTCCCATACACCAGTACCAGCCCCGCATCCACTTCCAACCGCAGTAGATAGCTGTGATCCGCCGCCAGCCGGACGGGCCGGTCCAGCGCCAGGCGGACCGGCGCGCCGCGCGGGTCATCCGGTCCGGCGGCGGCAATCCTTTGCTGTGCCTGCGCGATGACCTGCGCCGGGTCTGCCTGGTCGTACAGGCTTAGCGTAACCACCGCCGGCCCCGGCATCGTCACCTGGTGCTGTGCGGCCCGCCACAGCGAGACGGCGCGCAGTTCGCCATCCTGTTCCGCGTTGTAGACCAGAGTCAGAGGGTCAGCGGGGCGCAGTGCCTGGGTAAACGGCGGCAGTGACTGCCACTGCGGATTTTCCTCCACCACCACTAACGCTGGCGGCGGAGCCGCAGAAACTGGCGCAGAGGCCCCCACCGGCGTAAAGCTGATCTCATAAGGCGCGCCCGCCGCCAGCGCAATCGGCGGGTCCACCCGGTACACAGGGGCAACCGCCCCCGGCGCGCGGCGCGCCGCGGCGCTCTGCACGCGGTTGTCAATCTGGTTCGTAACCGTCAGCGTCCCTTCAAAAAAACCGGCCTGGCGCTGGCCGGCATCCTGGGGGATGACCAGACGGAGCAGTCCCCCGCGTTCATAGCGGTAGCGCGGGGCCGCGCGGCCCTGCGCCGGCCCTTCGATCTGCCCCACTGCCGGGCGGTAGACCTTCAACTGTACCTGCCCGGCCAGTTCCACCTGCAGGTTACCGGCAGAGGACTGCGGCCCAACCAGCGCCACTTCCAGGGCGTAGCGGCGGCCGGCAGTCAGCGCCACAGGACGCTCGAAGGGCAGTTCCACCGCCGTCCACGCATCGCCGGGGAGCATCCAGGTGGCACTGCTGGCAAGGGGAGCATTGGCTTGCAGGTCCCACAGCGCGGCCATCAACTGCATCTCCCCCAGCGAATCGCTCCCGCCGGGGACGCGCACCTGCGGCAGTTCAATCTCCGTCACCACGCCGCTGTGACGCGCCGTAAACTGTAAATGGTAAGGCGCATCGGGGCGCAGGGTGAACGCCTGATTCACCGCCAGCAGGCGCAGTCCATCGGCCATCTCCAGGTTGACCGGCCCAGGGACGTGCCTGTAGATCCATTCCGAAGCCGCCTGCCGCGTTTCGGTGCGCTGGTAGATCTGAATGAAGGCATACGCCCACCCCAGGGTCAGCAGGGCCGCGAGCAGGCCCGCCCCTAACCGCATCAGGCGCAGGCCGCGCCGCCGTCCCCCTGCCGGCCCTGCGGCTCCCCAGGCCGCCAGCACGGCCAGCGTGGGGTAGATGGGCAGTTGGTAGCGCATGGTTGGGTTCCATTGGGCCGACTGCCATGCAAAGTACAGCGCCGTCCAGCCCCACACCAGGGCGTGAGCCCCCCAGGGCCTCTGCCACAGCGCCCAAACCCCACCCCCCTGCACCCGCCTGACCGCCTCTCGCCCCAGAGACCACCCCATGCCGGCAAACGCCGCCCACGCCAGAATCCCCAGCGGCAGTCCTAAACCCCAAACCGTCAGGTTCTGGAACGAAAACAAACGACTGCGGCGCGCCCACTGCAGAGCAGGCGGAAAATCCACGTCACCGGCGGCCTGGGCGCGCTGTTCGCGGATGGACTGCAGCCAGGCCGGATCGGGCAGAATATTCCAAATGGATGGGCCGGCAAAGGCATAAGGCTGAAAAATGCGGAAGATGACGAAAGCCGCCAGCCCCCCGGCCGCCAGATAACCAGCGGCCCGCGCCAGGTGTCTCGCGCGCTGATCCACCGGCAGATGCAGTATCCACAGCCCCAGCGCGGCGGGCAGTAACGCCGCCGCTGGCGCAGTGTTGATCTTGCAGGCCATTGCCAACCCTACCGCCGCCCCAAACTGAAGACTCAGGCGCAGTAACTGCCTCCCGATCCACCCAGAGCCGCCGCTTTCGCCCTCCGCCCCGCCCTGGGTCGCCGCCAGCCCCCAGGCTGGCCCCGGCAGTTGGGCAATCCGCACCGCCAGGTACACTGCCAGGGTGGTAAAAGTGGTGGCAAAGGCATCCACGGTATAAAAGTGGGCCTGCTGAATTTGCAGTACCGCTCCGGCCGCAAATGCCCCCGCCAGCAGACCCGTCCAGCGCCCAAACAGCCGTGCCGCGATGAGATACACCAGCAGTACCGTCAGCAGGTCGCAGAGCGCCGCAAGCGAGCGCCCCACCTGTAAAATTTCGGCCCAGCCGGGCGCCTCAAAAGCGGCATCCGCCAGAAAACGCGCCGCCAGCACCGGCAGTGTGCCGTAGACGAAGAAACCATGCCCCCGGTTGGCCGGGTTAAGCGTGGACCGGCGGGTATCAAAATACTCTCCCACCGATTGGACCTGCTGAATGTCCGCCGTCACCCACACCAAAAAGCGTTCATCGGGGTGCTGATACTGCTCATCTCCCCACATCAAACCGCTGAAACGAAAATATGCGCCGGCCAGCAGGACGACGCATAATAACAGGGCGTGAATCAGGTGATCACGAGATCGCATTCAGGAGAGCGCACCACCCTTTCTTATGGGTTTACGCCTCCATTATATCCTTTACCCGGCGGAACAGGCCAGAATAGCGGCCAGGTCTTCCTCTGGGGTGGTCGTGGGGTGCAGGTCAAACTGCTCAACCAGCAGGTTCAACACATTCGGCGAGAGGAAGGCCGGCAGGGTGGGGCCGAGATAGATGTTTTTGATCCCCAACGACAGCAGAGTCAACAGAATGCCAACCGCTTTCTGCTCAAACCACGACAGCACCAGCGTCAGCGGCAGATCGTTGACGCCGCAGTCAAAGGCTTCGGCCAGCGCCAGGGCAATGCGAATGGCAGAGTAGGCATCGTTGCACTGGCC
>Ga0073932_1001191_pt1 | contig 51545 bp, 46 predicted proteins | sample DewCreD2012metaG_FD_76967 | JGI IMG/M metagenome (GOLD analysis project Ga0073932, IMG submission 76967) | Hot spring sediment bacterial and archeal communities from British Columbia, Canada, to study Microbial Dark Matter (Phase II) - Dewar... ...
GTCCCGTTTGGTTGGCGGTGACGTTGGTGTAGGTGCGGCTGGCGGGAGTAAAGGTGTAGCATGCATGTGTCGGCGTTACCGTCCCGCTCCAGCCCGAAGGCACGGAGATCGAGTAACTGCCATTTCCTCCGGCGGTTACAGAACCGCCCGTATACGAGACGGTTGCATATGCGATTCCCACGCTGCCTGAAATTGTGCGATTCGTGGATTTTCCAAAGTCCGTCGTCCAATAGGCGCCGTATGTGCTACCCGACCAATAGACATAACCCACCCCAACCTCGGTATAGTTGGTGTTTAGAATATTGGCTTTGTGACCGGGACTATTCATCCATCCATCCATCACACTTTCAGGCGTGGGATAACCGGCGGCAATGTTCTCACCCAAGTATGAACCGCTGTAACCCTGGCGCGCAACCCGCGTGGACAAAGATGCGCCATCAGAACCTGTGTGGCTGAAAAAGTCATTGCAAGCCATGTCTGCACTATGGAGCCGCGCCGCAGTGGAAAGTTGAGATTGCGATTGCAGGGGAGGCGCGCCAACCTTTGTACGTTCAATGTTGATCAATTCCAGCACGCGCGTTTCAAATGCCGTATTGATCTGATAGGAACAGTTGATCGCCGCAGCGTCTCTGAAACCGGAAGAACGGTCGGGGATGTCCATGCCGGGCAAATGCATAGAATAGACGTTCGTTGTACCGGCTGTCATCAGGATTGTGATGCAGAATGCCAAAAGGAGCATTCGCCCCCTCCCGGCATGATTATCTCGAATTCTCTTCCTCATAGTCAATCCATTCCTTGCATCGAAATCGGAACACGCCAAACCGGATCTGCCATGATCGAGCCCTGCGAATCGCCAATCCCAATCATAAAATAAGCCGGCTCGTACGAGTAGATTATCCGAACCCATAATTTTGAAAAGTAACAGAACCAATATGTGCATACTGCTTTCCGCCTAATCATCGAATTTTCGCGTATTGCTCGAAAAATTCGCGTCATTCGATGAAGAGCGATCTTTACCGACAATGTTTATGATCAGTCTGAGAGAGAGGACATCATCCGATAGTGTGAATGGTGCCCTCCTAGAGCCAAACCTGTCAACCTCCCAATATTAGAACTCGTCTCAAAAATACCCTGTCACTTTGAGGGAGCGGTTGTTGCGACCGAAGAGTCTCTTGTTTTGGGCTGTAGAGACCCTTCGCTACGCCCAGGGTGACATTTTTGAGATGACTTGCAGTACCACTTGAAAGAAGAAAAATCAGGCATGTTGGACTGTCGCCTTTTTGTTACAACAAACAACTCCGCTTCTTCATAAAGCGGAGTTGTCTTCATCCATGTTCAGACTTCGGAAGTCTCGGAGACTTCCGAAGTCTCATGCAACGCTACGGCTTCTCCAGCCCATGCTCGTTCAAAAACCCCTCATCAGAGAGTATTTCTTTCGTCTCCCCGTCTGCCGCAATGAGACCCTCATCCATCACGATCGTGCGCGGGAACAACTCCTGCACCATCCTCATATCATGCGTAGAGACCAGCATCGTAATCGGCAGTTCGCGCAACAAATTGATCAACGTCCGCCGCGCGCGCGGATCGAGCCCCGCTGACGGCTCATCCAACACCAAAATCTGGGGGTTCATGGAGAGCACCGTCGCAATGGCAATGCGTTTCTTCTCCCCCACACTCAGGTGATGCGACATGCGGTCACGGTATGCGGACATCATCACCGCCTGTAACGCGGCTTCCACGCGGGTAAGCACTTCCTCCTTCGGCAGTCCCATGTGCAGCGGACCGAACGCCACGTCATCGAAGACCGTCGGCGAGAAGAGTTGGTCGTCCGGGTTTTGGAAGACGAGTCCGATCATGGCGCGGATGGCGGGCAGATTGTCACGCGTGAGGCGGACGCCTCCCACGGTCACGTCGCCCTGCCCGCGCAAAATCCCGTTCAGGTGCAGCATCAGCGTGGATTTCCCCGCGCCGTTCGGTCCTACCAGCGCCACCTTGTCGCCCTCGCACAACTCGAACGAGACGCCGCGCAGAGCCGCATGGTGGTCATGATACGAAAAATGCAGATCGCGTACCGATAAAACGTTTGTCATACTCGTCCCACCACTTGAAACAGCAGGATAACAAACAGAGCCAGCGCGGTCGTGACGTAGTCCACGCGGCGCAGTTCATGCGGATTGATCGTGTTGAGATGACCCGTGTAGCCGCGCGCCAGCATCGCATTGTAGACGCGGTCACTGCGCTCGTAACTCCGCAAAAAGAGCTGACCCGCCATATTGCCCGCGACTCCCGCCCGCCACGCTACGCTTCCTCCCGCCCTGAAGCCTGCCACAGCCGCCGAACGCGCCTCCCTCGCCCTGAGCAGACGGAAGACCTCATCCACCAGCACGAAGAGGTAGCGGTAGAGGAAGGCGATGATGGTGGTCAGGATGAACGGCACGCGCAGGTGTTCCAGCGCATGGACGACATCCGGGAAGCGCGTCGTCGCCACGAGCAGGATCGCCATCTGCACCGACAGCCACGAACGGATGACAATGCTGACGAAGCGGAGCAGACCGGCGTCCGTGATGGTCAGGTCCCAGGCGATGAAGCGGAAGGTGGTCAGCGGCTCGCCGGGGATCGAAACGAGCACCGTGACCGCCACCAGCGCGAACGGCAGGACAATGAACGACCGTTGGAGTGTGAAGCCGGGTCCCAGGTCCGAAAGCGCGTTGGCAAACAGCAGGAACAACCACGAGAGCCCGAACGCCGTCCACGCGGCATCGGGCAGGAGCGCGTTCGAGAGAATGAACGCAACCGTCACCACGACCTTCACGCGCGAGTCGAGGCGGTGAATGAAACTGTTGGCAGCGTGGTAACGATCAAAGACGTCGGAATGCATGGGGCGATTTACGATTTATGATTTCAGATTGACGATCGGTGGTCAAGGCTTGTGTCGAGCCTGTCGAAAGCAGGCGGCGGGTCTCGATGATGCCTTCGTACTCGACCATCGCCGCCGTTTCGAGACCGCTTTATGACGTTTTCTTCTGTAACGAGCGCCCCGTCACCACCATGATGCCAAGTACGATCAGAGCGCCAATCACTCCGGCGAGAATGGTCGAGAGAGGCGTTTCGCCGAGGAACGGGACGGTGTAATCGGGGATGATTTCATACGGCGCGTCTTGACCGGCGTCAATGAAGCCCATGTCAATGGCGACGCGCTCCAGCCCGTCGGGGGCGGCGGAGGCGAGCGGCGAGAGCAGGGCGACGATCAGCGAAACGATCACGCCGGCGATGATCCAGCCGCGCCCGCCCTCGGCGGAAGCCGATCCCTCGCCGAGCAGGTCGGGACGCGTGCGGAAGATGAACGACAGCGCGGCGACCGTGATGAGCGCCTCGCCGAGTCCGATCAACGCGTGGACGCCCAGCATGGCGATCACGACCGTTTGCAGGTTACTCGTCCCGCTCAGCCACAGTTGCAGAGACGTGGCAAGCGCTCCCGCCATGACCGAAAGCCAGGCGGCAACGCCAGCCACCGCCAGTTTTGTGCCTGTGGGCTTGTTCATGACCGAGCGGTACAAGCCATAGCCGATGGCGGCGGTCAGCAAGCCCATGTTGAAGATGTTCGCGCCCATCACGAGCAGACCGCCGTCCTGGAAGAGCAGTCCCTGCACGGCGATGACTGCGGTCATCACCAGCATTCCCGCCCACGGACCGAGCACGATTGCCGCCAGCGCGCCGCCCAGCAGGTGACCGGACGTGCCGCCCGCCACGGGGAAGTTGATCATCTGCGCGGCAAAGATAAACGCCGCCATGATGCCCATGAGCGGCACTTGTTTCTCGCCGAGCGATTTGTTCGTCCGCGAGACCGCCATGCCAATCATGACGATCGTGACGACCCAGAAGATGACCGAAACGGTGACATTCAAAAATCCATCAGGGATATGAAGGGGAGCGGGTGCGTAATGCATGGGTTTCTCCTTTTTTTTAATTGGTTTGACACTTCGGGCACACCCCAAAGAAGGTCACATGGCTGCCAATGTTCTTGAATCCGCTTGCGGTTTCCAGCGCGTGATAGAGGGAGGAGAGCAGACGGTGTTCCACTTCGATCTCGGTCTTGCAGACGCGGCAGACGATGTGGTGGTGGTCGGCGGCGGCAATCTGGTAGGTCAGGCGCCCGCCTCCGGCGTGGGAAGACCGCGCCAATCCGTTTTCTGCCAGAAATTCGAGCGTGCGATAGACGGTCGGTTCGGTCAATCCGGGGAGTTCCATGAGCGCCTTTTTGTAGATTTCCCCCGGGGAGAGGTGGGTCCCCTCATGGCGGAGGACATGCAGGATCGCCAGGCGTTGAGAGGTCATGCGGAAGCCGCGGGCGCGGAGTTGGAGGGTATATTCTGCAGAGCAGGTCATGGAATGCCTTATTGTAAGTTTTTGCAATAACAATATATAGAATACCTCTTTTTTTGAGTTCTTACATGAGAAAGTGTCTGAAAAGGCGTCAACACAAAATTTCCAATACGCAGGATGCGCTCTCTTGCGCATCCGCAGAGACGTTACACTTGCCCTGGCGGGCAAGCCCAGAGGAGAACGTCCTCTACATGCCACATAGTGGGTTTTCAGATGCTCTCTGAGAGGTGTGCCAAAACAAAACAAGCCGGAAACGCGCCCGGCTTGTCAGACGATTCGATCGAGGACTCAATTCCCGCCCGAACGCGCATCCTTGAATAGCAATTTGGTGCTCCGGCTCTTTGCAATCTTCGCCAGTTTTTCCCGGTACACGACAATGCCATGATCGCTCACCCATGGACCGAAGAAGCGGAAAGCCGCCGCCAGGAAAAAGCCCAAGCGAGACAGGATTGGAATTCCATTCCAGATATCCCGCTCCCCCCTGCCCAAAAAGCGGACATCGCCAATGTGGGTGTATCCCATCGAGAGCAGCGGCACGACCGTCACGATGTCGGTCGTGTTGACCACCCGGTAGATCGCAGATCTGAACTCCTTGTTGAACTCCTGGTTGCCCACGCGCGGACTGCCAAAAGTGTAACAAGCCGCGATCTGGTCGCGCAGGACGGTTTTATTGACGACCGTCTCTTCGAGATCGTTGGTGGCAACCGTTGCCAGCGCGCCGCCCAGCGAGTGCCCGGTAATATAGATGGGCAAGCCGAGCACCTGGGGAATCCCCTTTTCGACAATGTCGCGTTTTACACTGTTATACGCGATCAAAAAACCCTTGTGTACCCTGCCTTCGATAATGGAAGCCTTGAGCGCTTTGGCGTCGGTCAAGACATCTTTGACTTTGGTCACTTCCGTGCCTCGAAACGCGAGGACGGCGTATTCGTCGTTTTTTGCCAGAAACGCCTGTGTGTCGGTCTCGGGAGAATGGAAGATGGGATCCACCAGAGTAAAACCGCCGCTGTTGAGTTTTGTCTCGAACAGTTCCCTGGCGGCGCCGCCCAGTTCGAAACGGTCATACGCCAGATGAGCCATGGACGCCATCACGTAGGCGGTACGATCAGAATATGCCGCGCGTTTGAGAGGCGGATGCGGAACGCGATACTCCCCCTGAAAATATGAACGCGCCGCGGCGCGCTGCTCCTCGGTAATTCGTTCGTTGCTCTGATTGATTTCCATGATTCGTCTCCTCTGGTAAGTTGAAAATCCGTTTTAACCGCAACGGCATAACGCCCGCTCGGTACGATAAGCAACACATTCCCTCTCTTGACAGGAATAAAACGCCCAAGAAAAATCGACACGTTTACAATATGCGGAGGTTGCGCCTGCCCTGGGTGCCAGCGCCAGGGGAGAACGTCGGCGCTAGTATAACTGCCGGTGCCGCCGCGTAAGAGACGCTTGTGAGCGCCGGACTGTCCGTACCGCCGAGTGACCGGCAATCACACTATACAGAAAAAAAGGGACAAAGTCAATCTGAAAATCAACCGCCATCGCCCATCGCCGCCTTACCGGCTCCACCCGCCGGGCAAACGCGCGACTCCGATGAACACGAGAAGAAGCGCGCCCGCCACCGCAAACAAGGCAACCGCAAATTGATTCCCGGCTTTTTTCATAAAGGCAGGCAAATGCCCCCCTATCGCCGCGACCAGCATGACGGTCATATGCTCGATGCGAAAAAGCGGGAAGCCCGCGCCTGTCAGCCCGTCCCAAACGAACAGGATAAATCCCAGCGTGACCTGCAAATCCATCAGACCGCTGAAGCCCGCTGAGAGTCGGCGATCGGGTTTGGCGAATTCCGCTGCGCGGAGCCAGCCTGCGGCGAATTTGATCAACCCGGCAATTCCCACCATCACGATCACCCAACGCAGAAGGGAATGAATTTCGAGCAACAAAGTCATGATACTCTCCTTGAGATGTACGGATGCGCAATGGTAGCATAATCTCATGTAAAATAAAATGGTGGCTTTCTCGATTGGGCTCTTTTCCGTCATTGACAGGAAAGACATCTTTGCCGCAGAGGTACCCGTTCGGGCACCCTGTCAAGAATGTTCGCTGATTTTCATGTCCAATGTGGATAATTCGCCGCCAGGATTTTAGAAATCCCTATAAAACGGAAGCCCCCCCCAATGGCTTGAATTCCCAATTTCACACAGGAGAACAGATGATTTACGAAACAGTCCTGACCGAAATCCGCGGGCGCGTTGGCATCGTCACTCTCAACCGCCCGCAGGCGATGAATGCCCTCGATCATCGGTTGCTGAACGAACTCATGGATGCCCTCAACGCCTTCGACCAAAACGACGCCGTCGGGGCGATGGTCATCACCGGCGGCGAGAAAATTTTTGCCGCAGGCGCGGATATCAAGGAAATGGCGGAAAAAACCCCTCAACAGATGATGAACGGTGACCCCCTCGCGGTCTTTGACAAACTTCGCGCGCTCGGCAAACCGGTCATAGCGGCGGTATCGGGCTGGGCGTTGGGAGGCGGCTGCGAACTGGCGCTATCCTGCGACATGATCGTCGCGTCCGAATCCGCCCGTTTCGGTCTCCCTGAAGTGACCATCGGCGTCATCCCCGGCGCGGGCGGCACGCAACGACTGCCGCGCGCCGTCGGCAAGGCACTGGCCATGGAAATGATCATCAACGACAGGAGATTGACCGCCCAGGAAGCGCTTCAACATGGACTGGTCAACCGCGTGGTTCCTGTGAGCGATTACTTGAACGAGGCGCTCGAACTCGCCGAAGATATCGCTTCACGCGCCCCTCTGGCTGTGCGCGCCGCCAAAAGGATGATCAACGCCTCATACGAATCCCTCCTGGCAGACGGGCTCGCCGAAGAAAGGCGCGCCTTCTATCGCCTGTTCGAAACCGAAGATCGAAAGGAAGGCATGACAGCCTTTGTGGAAAAACGCAAACCGGAATGGAAGGGAAAATAATGCCCGGTTACGCCGACCTGAAACACGCCTTCGACGAGTTGGGCGTGGGCGGCAGACCGGTCATCGTTCATGCTTCCCTCAAAAAATTCGGACACATCGCCGGCGGTCCGAAAATGCTCCTTCAAGCCCTGTTGTCATCATCGAACGGTGTGATCGTACCCGCATTTACCTATAAAACCATGGTCACGCCGGAGGTGGGACCGCCCAATAACGGCATCGTCTACGGAAGCGGCAGAGACCTCAACAAAATGGCAGAGCCGTTCCGCATGGACATGCCCCCGGATAAGATGATGGGCGTCCTGCCAGCCGCGTTACTCGCAGAAAAGGGGGCGAGGCGCACTTCGCATCCGATTCTATCCTTCGGCGGACTCCAAACGGATGAGATTCTCCTCGCCCAAACGCTGTTCGATCCGCTGGCGCCCATCCGCGTCCTGACAGAAACAGACGGCTGGGTTGTCCTCATCAATGTGGATCACACTTCCAATACCAGCATTCACTATGCCGAAAGCCTTGCCGGTCGCAGAGGATTTGTCCGCTGGGCGCTGATGCCCGACCGCATTATCGAGTGTCCGCGCTTTCCTGGCGATTCCTCCGGCTTCAACGCCATCGAGGAACATGTCCGTCCCTACACCCGCCGCGTCGAGATGGAAGGCGGCGCGTTCATTCAAGCGGTTCCCTTGAAACGATTGATTGAACGTACGGTGGAGTTGATCAAAAAAGACCCGCTGGCATTACTCTGCCAGCGGGAGGACTGCGAGAGGTGCAATGCGGTGCGGGACGCTTAAGATAAGCGGTGGACTGTTGAAACGTCCCGAAGGTTTTAGAGAGCGCAATTTTGGCAACACAATTGAACCTTCGGGAGGCTTTTTCCGCTTATCCCGAACTGACGTTAAACAGGGTCTACTGAAAGGTGATGTCTTCCACGCGCCAATTTTCCTGTCCCGTCAATTTTTTCAGCCGCTGGAGCAACTCCGGGCAGATGCGCGTGGTATCGTTGGGAAAGTCAATCAGGTGCCTACCGCCGTTCTCGAAGATTTGAAAACTGAAACGATCGCGCCCGTGAAACGAAATGAGCGTGCCGTAAATCGTTTTGATCTGACGGCGGTCCGCCTCCTTGTCGCCCGATGACCGAAGGTTGATCGTCATCTGTTTCGGCGGATGGTCCGCATCTTCTTCCTTCGCCAGCGGAATGTAGAGGGATTGCAGGGATGCGACCACCGCTTCGCGCGCCGCCTCCGCCGATTCCTCGTCAACGTCCATCAACGCCGCCGGGGCCGGCTCCGATGGGAGACGCGGCGGCGTGACCGTTTCGTTCTTTCCGAACTTCGGTTCGGGTGCGGAGGCGATGATCGCCTCCGCGAACGAAGGCTGCCATTGCGTTTCCCAGTCGTCCGGGAAATTATCGGGAGGCGGAGGCATGTCGTCCCAACCCGTATCGGGCGGCTCCTCTTTCGCCGGCGCGGGTTGCGATTTTCGATATACCGGGGGGTCCTCGGCAACCTGCATGACCGGCGTCTTTTGCGGCGTCACCAACGGTTTGGGGTGTTTCGACCGGATATCGAGGTTTTTGACGTGTGAATCGGGTTTGGGCTGGGATACGGTTTCCACGGCTGAATCAGGCGCCGGCTTGGTCCGAAGCGAGGCGTCCTCCAACGGCTCGAGAATCTTGATCTCGGTTCGCACGGCGTCCACCAAAATCTTCGGCGGCTGGCTGTTGGCATCCACCTTGCCTTCGACGATCACAATCTGCCCGACGGTCATGTGTTCGCGGTATTGCGCCCACGTGCGCGGAAACAGGACAAGATCGAGGTTGCCTTGAATGTCCTCGAGCGTCACAAAGCCCATCGGTTTGTTGGTCTTGGTCATGTACGGGCGGACGCTGGTGACCAGCCCCGCCACACGAACCTTTTCCTCGTGCGACGCTTCGCTGAGTTGACCGGAGAAATAACTGACGATCCGACGGAAGGTATCCTGATAGGGCGTGAGCGGATGATCGGAAATGTAAAGGCCGATCAGTTCGCGTTCCCAGGCGAGCATTTCGCGTTTGTCCAGGTGATTGACTTCGGGCAGTGTGATCTCTTCGGAAACGCCGGTGCTTTCGCCGAAGAGGGAGAGTTGACCCGCTTCCGCGGCGCGAAAATGGTTGTTGCTGATGGACACGAGGCGATCGAGCGATGCAAGCAGTGCAGCGCGATTGCCGAAGGCATCCAGCGCGCCGACCTTGATGATGCACTCCAGCGCGCGCTTGCCCACGGCGCGCAAGTCCACACGGCGGGCAAAATCGTTCAGGTCCTTGAATTTCCCGTTCGCATGACGTTCGTTGAGGATGAGTTCCACCGCGCTCTTGCCGACGTTCTTGACCGCGCAGAATCCAACGCGGATGTGGGGCTTGCCTTTGATGTCTTCGATTTCAAAGCCCCAGTCCGAAGCGTTGATGTCGGGCGGGAGGACGGGAATTCCCATGCTGCGTGTATCGGCGACGTAGAGGGCGATTTTTTCCGTCTGACCGGCGGAGGCGGTGAGGGTCGCCGCCATGAACTCGGCGGGATAATGAGCCTTGAGAAAGGCGGTTTCGACCGCGATCACGCCGTAATCGGCGGCATGGCTTTTGTTGAACCCATAGCGCGCAAACTCCTCCCAGTCGCTGTAGATGGCTTCTGCGGTTTCCCTGTCCATGCCGTTTTTTACGGCGCCCTCCACGAACTTGTTGCGGTGCTTGGCGATTTCCTCCGGCTTTTTTTTCGAAATCGCCTTGCGCAATTCATCCGATTCGGAAGGGGTATATCCCGCCAATTCCACCGCGGCACGCATCAATTGTTCTTGATAGACGGGAATTCCGTAGGTATCTTTGAAGATGGGTTCGAGTTTCGGGTGGCGGTATTCCACCTCGGCTTCGCCGTGCATGCGCGCAATGTAATCGGGGATGAATTGCATCGGTCCGGGACGATAGAGCGCCACCATGGCAATGATATTGTCGAGCGTCTTGGGCTTCATCTGCACCAGCCAGCGCGTCATGCCACCGCCTTCCACCTGGAAGACGCCGGCGGTCTGCCCGCTGCCCAGCAATTCGAACGCCTGCGGATCGTCGAGCGGGATGTTGTTGAGGTCGTAACGAGTGCCATGTCGCTTTTCGATCATGTCGCATGCCTTCGCCATGACGCTCAAGGTGATCAGGCCGAGGAAATCCACTTTCAACATACCCAGCGAATCGAGAATGCCCATTTCGAACTGGGTGACCGTTTTGATGGGCGTTTCTTCGGAACCTGAGGTGGGGCGGTGCAGGGGCAGATATTCGACAATGGGGCGATCCGAGATTACGACCCCCGCGGCATGCGTCCCTGCGTTACGAACCGTTCCCTCCATTTTTGCGGCGGTGTCTATCAACTCGCGCAAGTGAGGCTGGGTATCGTAGATTTCCTTGAATTCGGGAATCGCCAGCGCGTCTTCCATGGTGGTATTGCGTCCCGAAACGAACGGCACCAGTTTGGCGACCCGATCCACCTCCGGAAGCGGGATTTCCATCACACGCGCCACATCGCGCAGGGCGGCTTTGGTTCCCATTGTGCCGAACGTGATGATCTGGGCGACCTTGTCGCTGCCGTATTTGCGCACACAATATTCGAGCATCTCGCTGCGGCGGTCGTCGCGGAAATCGAGGTCAATATCGGGCATCGAAATACGACCGGGGTTGAGGAAACGTTCGAACAACAGGTTATGATGCAGCGGGTCCACCAGTGCGATTTCCAGCACATAGGCGACAATGGAACCCGCCGCCGAACCGCGCGCGTTATACCAGATGCCGTTTTCCTTGGCATAGCGGCATAGATCCCAGACGATCAGGAAGTAGGCATCGAACCCCATATCGTGGATGACCTTCAACTCATAATCGAGCCTTTCCTGGACCTGTGGGCTGGAGGCGAGACCTCCGTAGCGCTTTCTTGCCCCTTCGGCGCACAGGTGCCGCAAATAGGTGCCGGCTGTGAAGCCCTCAGGAACGGGAAAGTCGGGCAGGTGATACCCCTTGAAATCCAGGTCTACGTTGCAGCGTTCCGCAATGAGCAGGGTATTGCTCAAGGCTTCGGGCACCTCCGCAAACAACAGGCTCATTTCCTGCGGCGTGCGAAGGTAATACGAGTCGTCCGTCATACGCATGCGGTCCTTGTCGCCCAGGGATGAGTTCGTCTGGACGGCAAGGAGAATATCTTGTAGACGCGCATCGCTTTGGTTGATGTAATGTACATCGTTGGTTGCCACATATCGGGCTGAGTAACGCGCCCCCAATTCGAGCAGCCTGCGGTTCAGGTCGGTAATTTCCTTGATGTTATGCTGCTGGAGTTCGACAAAAAATCTGTCGGGTCCAAAGACATCGTAATACCAATCCATGCGCCGCAAGGCTTCTTCGGGATTGTCGTCCAACAATGCCCGCGGAATTTCCGCCGACATACAGCCGGATGTACAAATGATCCCTTCGGCGTGAGCCGCCAAAAAGTCCCGGTCAATGCGCGGATAATAGTAGAAGCCATCCAATTGTGCGGCAGATGAAATCTTGAGCAGGTTTTTATAGCCGGTTTCATTTTCCGCCAGCAAAAGCAGATGGTAGGAGGAACGGTCCAGTTTGGAATCGCGGTCCCGCATCCCGCGCGCCGCCATGTAGGCTTCCACGCCAATGACCGGTTTGACCCCCTCCGCTTTTGCGGCTTTGTAAAAGTCAATGACGCCAAACATCGTGCCGTGATCGGTGATTGCCACGGCAGGCATGTCCAATTCCTTGACGCGTTTGACCAGTTTCTTGATGTTCGAGAAACCATCGAGCAGGGAATATTCGGTATGGACATGAAGGTGGGCAAAGGACATGGCAGGGACCAGGGTCTGTTTTTTAGCGGGCAATCGAGATTATAGCACGCGTGTTCGGGCATACATGGGACGGGAGGCTTAAAATATCGGTTCTCCCTTTTTATTCGGTTTCATACAGAGTGATTTACGACAACCAGACGAACTGGAAATCATCCCGCCTGAGGTCTTCCAGCGCTGCTCAAATTTCCGCTTCTTTGAGGGTGACGATCTGGGCTTTACTATGCCATGTTCTTTCGACTTCCAGATGGTTCTACTTTAGGGGGGGAGTGCTATTCTTCTGTCTTTTGAAGTCCACAAAACGATACCCCACGCCTCTCTCCGTCAGGATGTATTTCGGGTTGGCGGGGTCCTTTTCCAGTTTCTGGCGCAGGTAATTGATATACAAACGGACGTAATGCGGTTCGTCGCGGTATTCGTATCCCCACACCTTGATGAGGATCTGGTCATGGGTGAGCACCCATCCGGCGTTCTGGACGAGGTGATAGAGCAGGCGGTATTCGGTCGGGCGCAATTTGACGAGTTTTCCTTCGAGCCAAACCTCGCGCCGGTCGAAGTCTATCTTGAGGCGTTCGTCCACCTCGATGATATCGTGCATCGAACCGCCGGCGCCCTCTGTACGGCGGATGACCGCTTTGACACGGCTGACCATCTCGCGCGGGCTGAAGGGCTTGGTGATGTAATCATCGGCACCGAGTTCGAGACCGCGCACGCGGTCGTCCTCCTCGCCCTTGGCGGTGAGCATGATGACCGGCACATTGCTTCCTTCACGGATGGTTTCGAGCACCTCGAAACCATCGAGATCGGGCATCATCACGTCGAGCAGGATCAGGTCGGGGGTGGTATCGCGTAATTTTTGAATCGCTTGTTTGCCGTTGAATGCCTCGACAACCTGGAAACCGTCATGTTCCAGATTCATGCGGATGAAGCGCACCATGCGTTCCTCGTCGTCCACAACGAGGATACGGCGTCTTTCGAATTCCTCGGGCATGAGTTTATCATTCCCTCACAAAACCGATCAGGCTTTCTTCCTCTTCGCTCTCCAGGATTTCAATCAAAGCCACCTTGTTGAGGGGCCAGATCACCTTGGTCACATTGGGTTCGATGTAATGAACATCCTTCCCGTCGCGCAGACGCGGGTTACTGATGGTAATGATCGTATCCGTGTTTTTTGGAAGTTCCTCGATCTCTCCCACCACAGACGGTTCTCCCGCGATATGAATGATGACCGAATATGCCATTCCAGCGCCTTTCGATGATTTCAAAGATTGCGCAGCAAAACTTGAATCTTCAATTTACCCAGCGCAACGACATCGCCATGCTTGAGGGGTTCCTCGGTATGCGGGTTAAGCCGGCGTCCGTTCAGGTAGGTGCCGTTCGACGAGCCAAGGTCCATGATGACGACGCGGTCCGCTTCACGCTTGACCACCGCGTGCAGACGGGACACTCCGGAAGCGTACGCCTGATAAGGGGTCAGGTCAATATCGGGCATGATGGGCTGTCCCTCGCTGAGGCGTCCCATCGTAAACTCGTTTCGTGTGGCGAGCGGAAGGATCTTTCCACTGTCCATCAGGTGAAGAGACAGCCAGCTGTTCGCCGGAGAGGAAGGCGGCTCTGCGACGGCGGATGTCTTCTTCAAATCATCTACAATCTGATCCTGTGTAATCGCCTGCGTGGTGAGGGTCTCCACCCCTTCCAGTTGAGCCCCGCATTCAACACAGAACAAAGTGCCGGCGACGTTATCATGTTGACAATTCGAACAAATGATCATGAGAGTGACTCCTTTTTGGGCGGCGCAAGGAACAAGGCGCGCGTGCCATATTTTATCCTCTTTCTGCCTTCCGCCGAGATTCCTTTATCTTGTTGTATGCGTTCCACTTCAAAGGCGATGGTACGCGCAAGACTGCGCTCGCCCTGACTTGCCAGATTGGCGGCAAGCATCTGCAATTGACGGGTTCCGGCTTCTATGTTGCCTTTTTCGATCTCCTGACGCGCCCTGTCCTGCATGCGGTACAACATCAAACGCGACAACGCCTGAACGATTTCAGGAGGAGGCGATTCCGCTTCGGTCCTATCCGAAACGGGGCGTTGAATGAGCAAACGAAAAGGCGGCACAGGAAGCGGAGAGGATGCGATCGAAACTCGAAGCGTGCCGTCCAAGACGGTGACCGGTTCCGATTGTACCTCCGCCAGACGAATTATATACTCGAAAATCACGCGAGTGGAAGTATCTTGCAATATTGGACCCAGCCGCAGGGTCGCCTCGTCCGTCATGATGATCCCCGGGTCGGGCTGGAGACGGAAGGCATAGGAAAGCTGGGCACCCTCCACGGGCGCGAGGTGCAAGGTCGTTTCTTCGGCATACACCTGGGCGAGAGCGTTGAATTTTTCGAGCAGTAGTTTCTTGATGTCCTGGGGCTCGGCAATAAAGGCGCTGCTGCCGCCCGTGCGGGTGGCAAGCACATCGAGAAATACGTCGTTCCATTCCAGCCCAATGCCCATGGCGCTGATGCCCACGCCGCGTTCGCCGAGTTTTGATGCCAGTTCAATGCATTGTTGTTCGTCCCCATAGGTCTGCCCGTCGGTCAACAGAATGATATGATTCAGGCGTTTCCCATCCAGACTTCGCATGACCTCCTTGGCGCCCGCTTCCAGACCCTGGAAAATTTCGGTGCCGCCGGAGGGTTGAATCATTTGAATACGCGCTTCAAGGCGGGCGCGGTCGTCCTGATGATAAGCGGCGGGAATGATCACTTCCGCGCGGTCGCTGAAGGTGATCACGCTCAAAATATCCTGTTGCCTAAGACTGCGCAGGATCTGGATGGCTGTGGCTTTGACCATATCCATTTTTTCGCCGGACATGGACGTGGAACGGTCAATGACAATGCTGACGTTCAAGGGCGGCGAGGGAGCGCGTCGCGACTCAGCCGGAGCCTGCACCTCCAGAATGACGTACAACATCTGGGGCTCCCGCATATCCATCAGGCTGGACCGGCTGAAGAGCAGACTGTACTCATAGGGAAGAGCAACCTTTGCCTGGGGCGGGAGCGTGGCATCATATTGCGCCCGACGGCTGGGATTGGAAAGCGTCTCGTACGCCCGCTGTACCCCCAGAAACAATTCGGTCTCTCCGGCGGCTGTGTTCCGGTCAGGATGCAGTTTTTGGGCGGCAGACAAATACGCCCGCTTGATCTCCTCAGGCGAGGCATCTCTCGAAACGCCCAAAATCGAATAATAATCCTGATTTCGCGCAGACATTGCTACCCAATAAGTTGAGCAAGCACAACGCTGATATTATCGGGTCCCCCCGCCGTATTTGCGGCGGTGACGAGGTTTTGACAGGCTCTCTGCAGGTTTGGGGCTTCGTTGATCGCGCGGATGATGTCCTGTTCCGCCACAACGCCCCACATGCCGTCGCTGCAAATCATCAATGTGCCGGGTTGAGGGAATGCCAGGGTGAATATCTCCGGGTCCAGAATATCTCCCTGACCGAGCGCCTTATACAATACATTGCGGTGAGGATAATTCTCCGCCTCCTCCGGCGTGATATGCCCGAGTTCCTGCAAACGCTGGACCAGCGAATGGTCGCGCGTGATCGTTTCGAGTCTTCCATCCGGGTAGACGAAATAGGCGCGGCTGTCTCCCACATGAGCGATGGTAATCTGCTGACCAATGACCAGCGCGGCGGTAAGAGTGGTGCCGCTACCCGGCGCTTCGCGCTGGATGATACGCTGTGCCTCGTTCACCGCCGCCGACATGAGTTCTTGAAAAGACTCGTCCATCGGTTCCGATTTGACCTGGAACAGATAGGGATGGAATTTCTTCATGATATACCCCGCCACGGTACGGATGGCGGCGTTGCTGGCGACTTCCCCGAACTGATGTCCACCCATGCCGTCCGCCACAACATACAACCCAAAAGGCAAATTTCCCGAATTCCCCGCCATGGTCGAGGTGATGGCAAGCAGACTATCTTCGTTCAGTTCGCGTTGTTTGCCGACCGACTGCCCGGCGGCGGATACCAATTGCTGAAGATCGAAGTGCGGGTTCTGATTGCTGACAATGGTCTTGAGTTGCTCTTCAGTGAGAGGCGCGGTGTTCGCGATGTCCATCGCTTTTTCAGTCGTTTTGGGCTGGCTTCCGAATAACCATCCGAATAATTTATCCACAAGAACTCCTTCTCACGCAAGCAACGCGTAGATATGATGGTCGGTAGAGCCGATATAGACGACATCGTCGAATACCAGGGGCGTGCCTGTGATGGCTCCCTCCGTGCCGAATTTCCATCGCAATCTGCCCGTGCGATATTCGAGACAGTAAAGGCTCCCATCCACCGAGCCGCAATAGATCGAATCCTTGTAAAGGACCGGGGAACCGTTCACCTGATGTTCCGTGCGAAACCGCCAGGCTTCCTTCGAGTTTTTGGCTTCCACGGCATAGATAAAACCGTCGGCGGAACCGACGACGATCAAATCATCGGCAATACAGGGGGTGCTGATGGACGATTTACCGAGGCGGAACCGCCAGATCACCCATCCGTTGCGCGGATCGAGCGCGTACAACGTCCCATCCACGGAGGTAAAATAGATCGCCTGGCCAGTGCCCACGGTCGAGGCGGTGACCGCCCGCTTCGAACGGAAACGCCATTTCATCTCGCCGCGGAAATTGATCGCATAATAATCGCCGCTCTCACAGCCGAAATACACCATCTCCGACATCACGAACGGCGTGGACCGTATCGCGTCAGCCGATTCGAACCGCCAGGCCATGCGTCCGGTATTGAGATTCACCGCATGCAAATGATTGTCATCCGACCCAAAGAAGATGTGTCCCTCGGCAATGGAAGGGGATGAACGTACGGGACCGTCGGTGTAGTACGTCCACACCACCTTGCCCGAACGCGAGGAAACCACGTGCAAACGCTTGTCCTCGGAGCCTACGATGATGTTTCCGTCCACGATGATCGGACGCGAGACGATCCCGCCGTCGGTCGGATATTTCCATTGGAATTTGCCTTCCGACGCGTCCAGCGCATACAGATTATGATCGTAGCAACCGATGTACAAGGTCCCCTGGTGAATGGCTGGGGTCCCGCGTATTTCGTCTTCACACTTGAACTTCCAAAGCGGCTTGATCCCCTCGCTTTTGATCGGACCGGTCTTTGGACCCATACGCACAAGCATTCCCGTCTTGCGCGCCACGGAAGTCAACGCGTCCCTCATTTCGGAGGCACTCTTGAAACGGTTGGCAGGTTCGTACTCCAGCGCCTGATTCACGATCGTTTCCAATTCGGGAGAGACTGCCGGGTTGATGCGCCGAATGGGACGTTCCGCAAACGAGAAAGGCGGCTCGAGACGCGGATCGCGGCGGGTCAACGCGTGATGCAGGGTGGCGCCCAGCGAATAGATATCCGCTGCCTGCGTGGCTTCGCCGCGATACTGTTCCGGCGGCGAATACCCTTCCGTGCCGATCATCGTCCCTTTGATGCCCGACTGGAACGCCTTGGCAATGCCAAAATCCACCAGCATCACATCGCCGTTGGAATTGATCATCACATTCGAGGGCTTCATATCGCGGAAGATGATGGGGTCCGGCTGATGTTTGTGCAGGTAATCCAGCACATCGCACAAATCAATTGCCCACGTCAGCACCTGCTCTTCGGGGAGGAACCCATTCGTCTCGTTGATGACCGCTTCCATATCTTTGCCGTGGATGAATTCCAAAACCAGATAGGAACGGCTTTCCAGCGTAAAGTAGTCGTAGATCTTGGGTATGGAGGGATGATGCAGGGTGGCAAGCAGATTGGCTTCGCGTTCGAAGTTCTGCACGATGGTCTCGCGCACCAGCGGGTCGGGCGCGCTGTTAATCATTTCCTTGACCGCCACCAGCTTGGTCACATTGGGAAAATGCATGTCGCGGGCGCGGTAAACCGACCCCATGCCGCCCAGACCCACCACCTCCTGAATGGCATACCGCTTGGCAAGGATTGCACCCGCCTGGAGCTGGCTCTTGGCGACGACGTTCTCTTCGCCCTTGTCGTCATCGGACAGTTCGGGAAATAATCTTGTTTCCAGAGGAGTTCTCCTAATCAGGTAAATTATAGTTTGCCCTTCATGGTTTGACAACTGGAATTAAGGGCGTTTTCCTTACAAGCGCCTTGATTTCGTGATAAAAGCCTTGCAGGGAACCCTTTTCTACGGCAAAATAATCCCATCGTGAAGATTCTGGCGCTCAGCGACGAGGTCGTCGAACGACTTTACAGCCTTTGCAATAACGGTCATTTCAAGACCATCGAACTGATTGTCGGATGCGGCGACCTCCCCTACCCCTATCTCGAGAATATCGTCACGCTCCTGAACGTCCCCCTCGTATACGTTCCCGGCAATCACGATCCGAATTATTCGCCCGAAGACGCCAAATCGTATGCGGAGGGCGGTTCGAGCCTTGACCGGAGGCTGATCCGTTTCAAAACCTTCCTGATCGGCGGCTTGGGCGGGTGCGTCCAATACCGACCCGACGGGACGAACCAGTACACCCAAGCCGACGCCTACCTGCGCGCTTTCAGCATGATCCCCTCCCTGCTCCTCAACCGTCTCCATTACGGTCGTTCCATGGACATCCTCATCACCCACTCGCCCCCCTTCGGCATCCACGACGACGATACGCAGGCGCATACGGGGCTGAAAGCCATCAACTGGCTCATCCGCGTCGCCAAACCGCGTTATCATCTGCACGGACACACCCACTTCTACCGCCGCAACCTCGCCGAATCCGAAACACTTTACAAAGGAACAAAAATCATCAACGTCCACCCCTACAAGGTTTTGGACGTGTACCACTAACAATACAGCGCAAGGTTGGGCAGACGTTACACTTGTCGAACTTTGCGCTGTAATACTAATCGCTAGAGATTCCAGCGCATACTCGGCGTACTCTTACACCGAAAAAACATCAAATTTTTTAAACCGCTACTTCACCATGACAGACGAATCCTTCTCTGAACAAGCCCGCGCCGACTTTCAGCGCGCCCGTCTCAAGGCGTTCCTCCATCGCGTCTGGGATTCGCTCTCCGGTCAGCGCACCACCCTGCTCTCCTACGACGACATCAAAGAAAAACTCCACATCGGCGGTCCCATCTATCGGGGCGTACAGACCGTTCGCGTGGATCAGATTGCGGGAAGTCTGAATCGTTACCACGAATTCGACCGGGTCTTCCTGCCCGTCTCCGAAACACTGGCTGACCGCTGGCAAAGCGTCAACCGCGCCTTCTACCAGGACATCAGCCTCCCCCCCGTCGTCCTCTACAAAGTGGGCGATGTCTATTTCGTGGTGGACGGGCACCACCGCGTCTCCGTCGCCCGCGAAAAGGGACAGGAATTCATCGAAGCCGAAGTGCGCGAATGCGCCACCCGCGTCAACATCACCCCCAACCTCAGACCCGAAGACCTCGAAATCCTCGAAGACAAAGTACACTTTCTCGAGCGCACTTCCCTCGACCGTCTCCTCCCCAATGCAAACATCAAACTCACCATCCCCGACGGCTTCGACCGCATGCTCGAACACATCGCCGTTCACCGTTACTTCATGGGTCTCGACTTGAAACGCGACATCTCCGAAGAAGAAGCGGTCAAACACTGGTACGAAACCGTCTATATGCCCGTTGTGAATGTCATCCGCGAAACCGGCATCCTCAACCAGTTCCCCGGCAAAACCGAAGGCGACCTCTACTTGTGGGTGCTCGATCACCAACACTACCTTGCAGAAGAAGAAGGCGTTCCTCTCCAGCCGCCCGAAAATGCGGCGCGTACCTTTGTGGAAGAAGCCGCCAAGCCGTCTCGCAAACGCCGGACAAAAAAATCGGAGAAAAAATGACATCCACCCACCCTCTGAGGGGGGTCTACGCCGCAGCGATTACCCCCCTCAAACACGATTCATCCCTCGACCTCGACTCTGTGCCTGCCCTCCTGAAATTTCTCGCCGCCCGGGGCTGTCACGGCGCACTCTTCTTCGGCACCACCGGTGAGGGGCCCTCCTTTTCCCCCGCCGAACGCGAGAGCCTGCTTCGCACCGTGCGCGCCTACCGCCACATCGTGCCGGGGTTTCGCCTGCTGGCTGGCACCGGCACCCCCAGCATCACCGAAACCATTGACCTGACCAAACTCGCCTTCGAACTCGGCTACGACGCGGTCGTCGTCCTGCCCCCGTACTACTTCCGTAAAGCCACAGACGAAGGTTTGTTCCGGTGGTTCAGCGAACTCATCAACAAAGCCGTCCCGCCGGACCGCTACCTGTTCGGCTACCACTTCCCCCACGTGGCGGGGATCGGCTTCTCGATCGAACTGCTGGCGCGGCTGAAGGACGCCTTCCCCGTGCAGTTTGCCGGCATCAAAGATTCCTCCCACGACGCCGACCTCGCCCGCACCCTCGGCGAAACATTCGGCGAAGACCTGGTCGTCCTCACCGGCACAGACTCCTACCTGCAACGGGCAATGGAAAACCGCGCCGCCGGCTGCATCACCGCCCCCGCCAATTTGATTTCCCCCGACCTGCGCCAAGTGTGGGATTCGATGAACGCAGGAAAAGACGCCTCGCAGGCACAGAAGCGCGTCACCGCACAGCGGCACATCCTCGAAAAATACCCGCCCTTCCCGCCGACGCTGAAAGCCCTGCTCCACCGCCTGCACGGACTGCCGCGCTGGTCGGTCAAGCCGCCGCTGGAGGAGATTTCAGATGAACTGGCGGATAAAATGATTCAGGACTTGGAGGGTTTGCAGGCTTGAACATTCGCCCCTGCAACTTTTCGATCTGAAACCCGATGATGAACTGGCGTCTCCTCCTCACTCCTCCTGCGCGCGGCGCGTGGAACATGGCTGTGGATGAAGCCATCCTCGAACACATCGGACGCGGCGAATCGCTCCCGACCCTGCGCCTGTACGCGTGGACCCCGCCCTGTCTCTCGCTGGGACACGCCCAACCCATTGCCGATGTGGACCTCGCGCGCCTCGAAGTCCGCGGCTGGGAGATCGTCCGCCGCGCCACAGGCGGGCGCGCCATCCTGCACACCGACGAGTTGACCTACTCGGTCATCGCCCCGACAGATGAACCGCGCGTGGAGGGAAGCGTGCTCGAAAGTTACAACCGCCTCGCGGGAGCGCTGTTGCGGGCGGTCAAAAGCCTGGATGTTCCGGTAGAGATGAAAGAGGGGAAGGTAAATGACAACAGCATACCCAACCCGGTCTGCTTCGAAGTTCCCTCCACCTACGAAATTACGGCAGGCGGAAAAAAACTGATCGGGTCGGCGCAGGCGCGCAGAAAAGAGGGCGTACTCCAACACGGCTCCCTCCCATTGAGCGGCGACCTAACTCGCATCTGTCAGGCGCTGAAGTTCGAGAGCGAAGCGGCAAGAGAAAATGCTGTGAAGCGTCTGCTCGAACGGGCGACGACGGTTGAATCCGTTTTGGGGCGAAGAATCAGTTGGGAGAGGGCTGCCCAGGCTTTCGTCGAGGCATTCGAAGCGCAGTTGGGGTTGAAGTTCGAGCGGGGGGCGTTATCCGAATCCGAATCCAAAAGGGCAGAGGAGTTGGCCAGGGAAAAATACGACCATCCCTCGTGGACAGAACGGGTTTAACCCTGGTCGCTGACAAAAATCGTGTTCGGGAAACCCAGCGCGGCGAAGAATTTGAGCAGGTAGGCTTCGGCGTTGATTTGCGCCTGTTCGAGAATGCCGTCTTCCAGCGCGGCTTTGAGGATTTCCTGCTCCGCCTTCTGGCGCACGAGTGTTTCGAGGTTGGGGTCGGGCTGGGTGAGCAGTCCCGTGTCGCGGTCGTAGACGTAGGATTTTTCGTTATCGAGGGTGGCGATGAAAATTTCGGCGGGCGGCAGGTTGACGGTCAACACGCCGTTCTCGTAGCGCAGATGTTCGGGACGCAGTTTCTCCATGTCAATGCCCGCGATGACCGTGCCATGCCCCACGAACAGGATCTTATCCCCAAACAGCGTTTCGAACGAGCCGCCGCCGGTTTGCCCGCTGATGACCTTTTCCACGCTGTATTGAATCGTCTCCAGGCGCGCCAGCGCGCGGATTTCGTTGATGTAGGTGACCGGGTCGGGGATGATGGTGGGGGTGGGGTTGAGCAGGTTCGCTACCTGAGTTTGCAGGGAGCGGTTCGCCTCGTTGACCTGCTGGAACGGCGCCGCCGCGGCTTGCGAGGCTTCGCGCACGGTCTGGACGATGAAATAGACCCCCGCCACCAGCACGATCAAAATCAAAATCGAGAACAGGCTGTTGTTTTTCATGCGCGTATTATAATCTCAATACATCACGTGAACCGTAAACGTCTCCTGTTGTTTCCTTTCGTTTTTGTCGCGTTCCTCCTGTGGGGATGTGAGACGCCGCGTCTCGACTTGAGTGGGGCGGCGGCGACGCCCATCCCGGTGATCACCCTTCAAGCGGAGGAAACGCCGCTTCTGCCGACGGCGGAACTGGGGCGGGCGGAAAACCCCATCATTCTCGCCCTGCCCCCCTCCGCCGGCGCTACGCCCGAACAGGTCAATGCCGCACGCGAGATCGCCGCCCAGTTCACCAAGCGGACGGGATACGTCGTGGTGGTGGTCGCTCCCGATTCGTACGCCGCGCTGGTGAATGCGTTCGAAAAGGGAAATGCACACATTGCCCTTCTCGATCCGCTTGCCTACGCGCTTGCCCATCAAAGGGACCTGGTGCGCGCCCGGTTCGCCATTGTACGGGAAGGGAAAATCGCCTACGGGACGCAATTCCTTGCCCGGAGCAGGGACGGATTCGTCCCGTATTTCGACCCCCCCACCGGAGAAAACACCGCCGATGCCTTCACCGCGCTGGCACAGTTCAACGGCAAGAAACCGTGCTGGAGCGAGGAGACATCGCCGTCAGGACATATCATTCCGCTGGGGTTGTTGAATCAGGCTCGCATCCAGACTCAAACCGCTGCCTTCGCGGGAAGCCAGACCACGGTGGTGCGGTCTCTGTATAAGGGCGGTATTTGCGATTTCGGCGCGACCTATGTTGACGCCCGGAAATTCCCGTCGCTCGAAGATGAAATGCCCGACCTGCTCGAACAAGTGCACGTCATCTGGCGGACGCCGGACCTCATCCCGTATGAGGTGCTGGTATTTTCCACCCACCTGCCGGAGCCGATGCGTGATGTGTTCTCTAACCTCATCCCCGCCATACTGCAAACGGACGCGGGCAAAGCCGCCTTCCAAACAGCCTATGACATTGACGAAATCCGCGCGGCGAACGATGGAGATTTCAGCGAGTTTCGCGCATTGGTACAGAACGCCGGGCTGGATGTGTCGGCGCTGTTGAACGGGCGTTGATTTTGGTCTTGGCGCACAGCCGCAACGCCACCGGGTTTCCCGCAGAACGGTCAATCCTCCCCTCTGAAATCCGAAATCAAATGAAAGTGAAGGTGTGGAAAATCCTGATATGCCCCGCCGTTGACGATCAACCGCCAGGCGGGAAGCTGAAATTCCTCGATTAGGCTTTGCACAACAGCGGTCAACTCGGTCAGGAATGCGGAATCGGGTTCGAGGTCCAGGAACGAAGCGACCGCTCCCTTCGGCACCAGCAGAACGTGAAAGGCGTATGACGGCTTGGGGTGATGGAATGCCATCAGGGACTCCGTCTCGCGCAGACGTCTGACGGGGATGGCGCTGCTCATGTGGGTAAAGATCCAGCCGAAGAGAGGGGCAAGGAGCCGCAACGTTTTACGAAGTATGCGCATGGGAGGCGGCAGGCGTTGTGTGATTCGCTCAAACTACGACGGCTCGCCGAAGACAATTTTATCCCCCTCCATCGAAGTGATGCAGGCCAGAGAATAGATCGGCACCCCCAGCGTCTTGAGCGCATCGCGTCCGCCTTCGAACACCTTCTCGATCAAAGCCCCGATGCCGACGATCTTCGACCCCGAAGCCTCCGCCAGACGCGCCAGCCCAAGGATGGTCTGACCGCTGGCGAGAAAATCGTCAATGATCAGCACCTTCTCGCCGTTTGCCAGATATTCCGGCGAGACGATCAACTCCACCATGCGCCCTTTGGTATGCGACGGCGCAAGCGTCAGGTAGACCTGATCGGGCATTGTAATCGGCTTGTGCTTGCGGGCATACACCACCGGCAGACCGAGATGAATCGCCGTTGTCAGCGCAGGGGCAATGCCCGAGATTTCGGCGGTCAGCACCTTGGTTGCGCCGACCGAAGCGAAAAGACGCGCAAACTCCCGTCCGCAGGCATCCATCAACAAGGGGTCCACCTGATGATTGACGAAACTATCCACCTTCAAAATTCCCCCGCCAAGCACCTTCCCTTCGCGCGAAATTCGTTCCTCCAGTTCTTTCACAGCCGCCTCCATGACCAGACAATTTTATTGAAATTGTACAACGCGTGGGGACGATTTGCAAATTCACATTTGCCTAATCTCCCCTGTGTTAGAATCCTCCCCTGTGACTCTCCTCCTTGCCTCCAACTCGCCGCGCCGGCGTCAACTGCTTTCCCTCGCCGGCTGGGAGTTTACCGTCTCCGTTGCCGATGTGGATGAAACCCCGCGCGAGAACGAAACACCCGCCGCTTACGTTTTAAGGCTGGCGCAAACCAAAGCACGCGTCATCGCAGACCGCATAGACAACGGGCATCTCATCCTCGCAGCAGATACCACCGTCGTAGATGGACAGGAGATTCTGGGCAAACCGTCGGACGAGGCGGAGGCGGTCAGAATGCTCACCCAATTATGCGGACGCACGCATCAGGTTTATACCGGCATTGCCCTGCTGCGCAGAGAGGATGACCTCCTCCTCACCGACCTGTGCATCACCGACGTACCCATGCGCTCCTATACCGATGAAGAAATCCGCGCCTACGTCGCCACTGGCGACCCCCTCGATAAAGCCGGCGCCTACGCCATTCAACACCCTGTCTTTCGCCCCGTCGCCCGCATGGACGGCTGTTACGCCGGCGTCATGGGCTTGCCTCTCTGCCACGTCGTCAGGCTGATGCGCAAGGTAAACCGCCCTTCCGCTGCTGATGTGCCTGCCAACTGTCAGACACTGCTGGAATATCGCTGCCCGGTCTTCCCATCCATCCTCGGATGACAAAACCACTGAAAGGTCAAGAATGAAGTTTTTTCGCTGGATACACCTTATCGTCATCACGACTTTCCTGAGCGCCTGCGGATCAGGCGGAAGCGGACTCATTCCCCTCAGCGCCACCGACACCCCTCTCCCGCCTCCTGCCGTGACCGTCATCCCTGCCCCCCCCGACCCCAGCCTCACCCTCGCCGCCTACCTCGACGCCTACAAAGCAGACGACTACAACACCATGTATTCGCTCGTCAGCAAAGTGACTCAGGATACGCTCCCGCTCGAAGAATTTGCCAAACGCAACCGCGATGCCCTCAATGAGATGAGCGCCGCCTCCTTCGACTACGAAGTGCTTTCCTCGCTGGTCAACCCCTACTCCGCAGAAATCGCCTACAAAGTCACCTATCATACCGCCCTCGTCGGCGAGGTCCAGCGCGATATCGTCGCCCGCCTGACCCGCGAAAACGGCGAATGGAAACTGCAATGGGACGACTCGCTCATCCTGCCCGAACTGGCGGGCGGCAACACCCTGCGCATGGATTACAGCATCCCCTCGCGCGGCAACATCTACGACCGCGAGGGCGACGTCATTGCCGCGCAGACCGACGCCTATGCCTTCAGCATCCTGCCCGGCAATGTCACCGAAGAAAGCCTCTCCCTTCTGCTCACCGAAGTCTGGCGGCTGTGCGGAAACAGCATGGAAGCCCTGGCGGAAGAGATTGCCAACACCCCTGCCTTCTTCCCCATCCCTCTGTGTGAAGCCTCGGCTCAGGAATCCGAGCGCATTCGCAGTATTGCTCCCGCCGGCTTGCAATGGGTGCAATACAACTCGCGCTTCTACTTCGATCAGGGAGCGAGTTCCAACATTGTCGGCTACACCCAGTTCATCTCCCCCGAAAACCTGGAAAAATACCGCCGCCTTGGCTACCGCGGCGACGAACGCGTGGGCGCGGCGGGCATCGAACAATGGGCGGAAGATTACTTGAGCGGCAAACGGGCTGGCACACTCTACGTGGTGAACCCAGCCACCGGTCAGATTGTGACGCGTGTGGGGGAAAGTTCCCCCAAACCCGCCGACTCGGTCTATCTGACGATTGACGACAACCTGCAATATTACGCCCAGCAAGCCCTCAGGGGTTTCAGCGGCGCGGCGGTCGTCATCGAGGTGGATACGGGACGCGTGCTGGCAATGGCGTCCTCCCCCGGATTCGACTCGAACATCTTCGAGCCGAATAACCCCAACGGCTCCGCACAGATCGCGGAATTATTCCAGCGCACCGACCGCCCACTCCTGAACCGCGCCGCACAGGGACAATACCCGCTCGGCTCGGTCTTCAAGATCATCACCATGGCGGCAGGCATGGAAAGCGGGCTCTTCATCCCCGAAAGCACTTACGACTGCCAATACACCTGGACGCGCCTGCCGGACCAGATTCGCTACGACTGGACGTATCAGCATTGCCAGGACAGGCTGGCATCGGGGAGGGCTTGCGACACCAGCGACAGCGTCCCGTCGGGTCCGCTCACCCTGTCCGAAGGGTTGATGCGCTCCTGCAACCCATTCTTCTGGGAAATCGGATACACCTTGTACTACAACGACCGTCCGAATGACATCGCCAACATGGCGCGCGCCTTCGGTCTCGGTCAACCGACCGGCATTGCACAGATTGCGGAGGAAGCCGGGCAGATCAATAACCCCCCCAGCGATATTGACGTGGTCAATCAGGCAATCGGACAGGGCGATGTGCTGGTCACCCCTCTGCAGGTGGCTTCGTTCATTGCGGCGCTGGGCAATGGCGGCACCTTGTATCGCCCGCAATTGGTGGAAAAGATCGAGCCGGTGGACGGAAGCGCAGCAACCCAAATCTTCAAACCTGAGGCGCGGGGCACACTGCCTGTCCAACCTTTTCGCTTGGACTTGATCCGCGAGGCAATGATCAGCGTGGTGAAAGACCCGCGTGGCACGGCGCAGTTCCGCCTGCGCGGTTTGCAGATTCCGGTGGCTGGAAAAACCGGCACTGCCGAATCGGGCAGCGGCAAACCACACGCCTGGTTCGCGGGATACACCATGGCAAGCGAGGACACAGGCTTGCCGGATATCGCGATTGCGGTGATCATCGAAAACATCGGCGAGGGATCGGATTATACCGCGCCGGTCTTCAGGCGCATTGTGGAAACCTATTATTACGGCAGACCTCAAACTCTCTACTGGTTCGAATCGACCTTCGGCGTGACGGAAACGCCGACACCGTTCGGCGGCATCCCAACCGATACGCCGAAACCATAACAGGCAGGTTGATATTTGACAAACCAAACAGAACGACAAGGTCTCATCATCAAAGCCCAGTCTGGCTTCTTTACAGTGGAAACCGGGCAGGGCTTTGTCGTATGCCGGCTGCGCGGCAAACTCAAACAGGGACGCCCCACCGGCGACATTGCCGCCGTCGGCGACCGCGTGCGCATCACCGTCCTGCCGGATGGCAGCGGAGTAATCGAAGAGGTCGAAGAGCGGAAGCGGGCTATCGTCCGGCTCGACCCGCGCCCGCAGGGCGAATATCAACAAGTGTTGCTGGCAAATCCCGATCAGGCAGTTTTCGTCTTTGCCTGCGCACATCCCGCCCCGCGCCTGCGGATGCTCGACCGCTTCCTTGTCATTGCAGAAAAACAAAACGTGCCGCCTCTCATCGTCGCCAACAAAACTGACCTGGTAAAAGACCCGCGCGAAATTTTTGGCTTGTACGAAACCATCGGCTATCGCGTCCTCTACGCCTCCACCAAAACCGGCGCGGGCATTGCAGAAATGCACGACGCGCTCAAGGGGAAAATTTCCGCCCTTGCCGGACCCAGCGGCGTGGGCAAATCTTCGCTGCTCAATGCCATTCAGCCGGGGCTCGGGCTGGCAGTGAGAGAAATCAGCCATGCCCTCAAAAAAGGCAGGCACACCACCGTCACACGTCAACTGTTTCCGCTGGAGAGCGGCGGTTACGTTGCCGATACACCTGGCTGGAAATCACTGGCGTTGTGGGACACTCAGCCCGAAGAAATGGACGCCTATTTCCCCGAACTGCGCAGCCTTGTGGCGCATTGCCAATTTAGCGACTGTACCCACATCCATGAGCCTGGCTGTGCCGTGCGCCGCGCCCTCGACGAAGGTAAAATTCACCCGCAGCGGTACGACTCTTATTTGCGATTGCGCGCAGGCGAAGAATGAACACGAACTGGAATCTGACCGGTCACGAGTGGGCTGTGGACATGCTGAAGAAGCACGTCATCCACAGTGCAACCCGCCATGCGTATCTTTTTTCTGGACCTCCGGGGCTGGGTCGCCGCACACTGGCTTTACGCTTCGCCCAAGCCTTGAACTGCCAAACCCCCGCCGCGCCCGGCATCCCCTGTGGAGAGTGCCGCGACTGCCGCCAGATCGAAGCCATGCACCACGCCGACCTGACCGTCATCCAGGCGGATGCGGAAGGCGGTATTCTCAAGGTGGATCAGATCCGCGAGTCGCGCAAACTGCTCTCGCTCAAACCGTATCAATCGAAATACCGTGTCGCCCTCTTCCTCCGCTTTCACGAAGCGAATGACAACGCTGCCAACGCCCTGCTGAAAACCCTCGAAGAAGCCCCCTCCTACGCTGTCCTCATCCTCACCGCCGACAACCCCGAACAACTTTTGCCCACCATCGTCTCGCGCTGCGAAATCCTGCGGCTGAGACCTCTCTCCATTGCCGAAGTACAAAGAGACCTGGAAAATATGGGTGTCGAAAGCGGACGCGCCCGGCTCATCGCTCACATCTCTGGCGGGCGTCCTGGCTACGCGCGGCGACTGGCGCAGGATGACGCCCTGCTCGGTCAACGCGAGAACTGCCTGAACGAGATACTTTCCCTGCTCCCTGCCTCGCGCGTGGAAAAATTCAAATACGCTGAACAATTGTCGAAAGATAAGGATGCCATGCGCCAGGCAATTTTGTTCTGGCTCTCCTACTGGCGCGACGTGATGCTGAGAACCGCCAAAGCCGAAACCCCGCTCGTCAACGTGGACCGCAACGTGGAGATCGAAGGTCTCGCCGGACAGTTGGATTTGTCCACTGCGCGCAGGATAGTTGTCCATCTCGAAACCGCCCTCGAGCGGCTGGAGAAGAACGTCAACCCGCGTCTGCTGGCGGAGGTATTGTTGCTGGATTTGCCGAAACTGTAAGTAGTCGGTCGTATGTTTTTAGAAATCCATTGGCACAGTCGGCGTTCTCTTGCGCCGACAGGGACATTGGAGAACGTCCCCTGCGCGTCTAATGATGTTCGTTCGACCGACTATTTAGCAACCGTGCTGTTGACGTTCTCTACCGTCAATGGGCGGGCATTCTGTGAGGTCTTTCATGTGCCGAAGCATCAAAACATTGCATAACGCCGAAGTCCCCGCCACGCAGGAAGAAATCCGTGCCGCGGCGTTACAGTACGTGAGAAAGGTGAGTGGATATCGCAAGCCTTCGAAGGTCAATGAGGCGGCGTTCGAGCGGGCGGTGGAGGAGGTGGCGGAAGCGACGAGGAGAATGCTGGAAGGGTTGCGTAGACAAATTTAGAAGTTGACTTGAAAGCAGACAGTAACATTTCATTTGTAGTGATGTCTTGTATTGCAAAATAATGCGTTGTATACTGTTCTTACAAAAAATTGGATTGCATTAGTTACTCTTTCATCAAAAGTTGGAGAAACGATGAACGCAACAATCAGGCTTTTAATTATATCGGCAACCATCATCATTCCATGGGCGATTGTCCGTTTATCCAATTTAGAGGTAAAAGCTAGAGATATACTCGAATATATTGGTCTCAGCGATCTAGAGATTATCGCTTTGTTGATAATTCCTCCCATCACGTGGTTCATTACGAAATGGCTATTCGGTCCCAGGGGCAGACATAATAAAAAATATTCGCCTGGTACAAATATACTGATTAAATTTCGGGGATAAATTAATAATGGAAGAAAGTTTTAGAAACAAATTTTATAACACTATTGGCAAACCACTTGTTGTTGGGTTATTGTTTTCTCTTTATACCTTTGTTATACGTTTTTGGGTCTACCCAAGATACGCCCATCTTTTGAAATCTGATTTCGAACTGATACAAAATTTTATCGAGTGGTTTGGCGTTGCATATGGCTTGTTTATTGCTCTGGTTTTGGTTAATGTCTGGTCACAGTATGACACTACCGAACGAGAGTTCGATCGAGAAGCAGATGCAATCTTTATGTTATACGAATCTGCGAAACAGATACAAGAAACAAATGGTCAAAAAGATCTTAAGGAAAGCATCATCAAGGGTATCAAAAAATATGTCTCACATGTAATCAATAACTACTCAAATGAGCACCAAAACCTCAAAGCGAGGGAAACCGGAGACAAAATTCTTGAGGAAATCAGGGAAGTGATAGGCAACTTACTCCACAGAGATGAACGAGAATCACTTATGTCCGAGTTGGTCGAGAAATTTCATGAGGCCGTTGATGTACGCGGTGACCGGATCTCGCACTCCAAGCAAAGTATTCCAGATCCAGTTTGGGGAATCTCTCTGACTTCATCAATATTATGGCTAATCCCCTTCTACGGACTGGATTTCAAAAATGACTGGGTGGCAATCATTCTGGTGGGAGGTGTGACTGCCGTTGTCGTTGCTATTTTAGTGATCATAAAGGATTTGGATGATCCATTCGAAGGAACATGGAAAATAAATATTGATGAATGGGAGTTGCTTGGCGAAAAAATCGAACTAAAACCAACCTTGTTTTTCGTTTACAACCTAGATAACAATCGTTTCTCTGTAGCATGGGCTTTTATCCGGAGATTTTTCCCTAACCCTCCATGCGCATTGTATGCCTTGTTGCATGCAAAGTATCAGTCTTCACGCAAGCGCAGGACAAATCATTCTTCTGCTGCACGAGACATAGCACCGTTCTTAATAGGCAATAAGAACAATGAGCAGAGAACCATCCTCAGTGATTTGGCTGAGGTGGCTTACTGTAAGGTTTCCTACAGGGATGATTTTAAAAATACATATGAAGAAATCTATCCTCTCCCGGCTGTTGTATACAAGCTAAATAGTAAGGTAGAGATTATTATTAAGTCCAAAGATATAAAAAGAATCACCACACCGGCTACTTTGGTAAAGAGAATACAAAAAAAATTGACTTTCTTGAGGGGTCGTGATCAAGTGCAAATATAACAGACACTTGGGAGTTTGTATTCTTGCGAGGCTCTACAGTAAGTAATTTACCCGGGGAATCAGAAACTCTCGATCCCCTATGAGCAATGTATAGTGGAGGTAAATAAACATGAATAAGAATCGAAAAGGGCTGCTTTGGGGATTTGTTGTGCCGGCTATTGCTGTCTTATTATTGGCTCTCCTCCCTGATAAATATATCCCCCAACCAACTGTGACTTCCACGTTTGGGCCAGAAGATACTGTGACTCCAACCTCGACTAATACGTTTTTTAGGGCGCGTACCATTATAGAGATACCCTGTCGATCCGGAACGGGCGAAAAATATGAATTAGTAACCACACTTCCACAGGATAAAGTTGTAATGGTTATTGGCAAAGATAGTGAACAGGCAGATTGGCTTCTTGTGCGATGGAGTACCCCTCCTAATCCAGACTGTTGGATTGAGAGGAAATTTGTAAATTCTGATGATTATTATCTTGCAGAGATCGTTCCCACCCCACCAGAACCAACTGCAACTACTAACCCGACGTTAACTACTACTTCAACGACAGCGGTCACTGTTGTTTTCACGCCGCAAAGAACCTTTTTTGCTACGGCACAAATATTATCACCTGCTAAGGGTAGTACCCCTCAAACTGATATATCCTCTATTACAAGCACCTCAACTGTTACGCCAACGCATACGCCAACTCGAACTGCAACAAATACCCCCACCTCGACAACAACCCCTACTGATACGCCAAGCCCTTCACCTACCACACCACCGCCTCCGCCTTGTAGTGTTCCGTCGGCGCCAAGCCTAAACGGAGATCGAAATGGTCGGAATGTCAACCTATCATGGAGTTCAGTTTTGGATGCAACTAGTTATGAGGTGTCTAGATCTGAAAATGGTGGAGCATTCATTAGTATTGGAACGACAAGTGGAACATCCATGAAGGATTCAATTCCAAATAGTACAACTTATGAATATGTTGTGGTTGCCATTAATTCTTGTGGAAAGAGCAAAGATAGCAACAAAGTGTCTATTACAAGATAAATTTATATTTATCATTCGCGTGATGCTTTAAATGTTTAATCCTATAGACAATGCAGTCACATCACGCTGAAGTTAACCATCTAAAAATTTACTCGATTGCATCCCGCAACTTCCTCGCCAGTTTGCCGAAGTGCGCGGTGAAGCGTATCGCTTCCTCACGCGGACGGGGGAGGTCCACCCTCATGTCCATTTTGATCGTGCCGGGACGCTGCGTCAACACCAGGACGCGGTCCGCCAGGAAGAGCGACTCGCTGATCGAATGCGTCACCATGATGACCGTCTTCTGGCGCGCCTGCCAGATGCGCGAAAGTTCCGTCCACATACGTTCGCGGGTCAGGGCATCCAGCGAACCGAAAGGCTCATCGAGCAGGAGCAGGTCGGGGTCATGAATGAGCGCACGGGCGATTGCCACGCGTTGCGCCATCCCGCCGGAGAGGTCGCGCGGGAGCGAGTGTTCGAATCCCTGCAATCCCACCAGTTCGATCATTTCGCGTGCTTTTCTGTGAGCGGAATGAGTGCCGTCGCCGCGAATCTCCAGCGGGAGCGTGATGTTTTGAAGCACCGTGCGCCAGGGCATGAGGGTTGCCTGCTGAAAGACCATGCCGATGCGCGGATGTTGTTTGCGCGCAAACGTGACCTGTCCGCTGGTGGGTTGCAGCAAACCGGCCATCACCCGCAGCAGAGTCGTCTTGCCCGAACCGGAAGGACCCAGCACGCAGATGAACTCACGCGGATGCACATCGAAGGAAACATCCCGCAGCGCGTGCAAGCCGCCGTTTTCATCGGGGAAGACGGTGGTCAGGTTGCGGACGGTCAAAATTGGAGGCTGGGTCATTTTTTTTAACCACGAAGGACGTAAAGGTCACGAAGGTTACACTGTGAAGGGTCTAGTCCATTGGGTTCTTCGTGTCCTTTGGGGTAACAGTTTACGGAATTCTGTTGTAAAGATGCCCAATGGCATGGAGTATCGCCTTTCCCCTCACCTCTTGCCCCTCTCCCGCTGGGAGAGGGGTTGGGGTGAGGGTGAAAAAGGGTTCTGCAACAGAGCCTTTACGGAACGAATTCGTTCGTAAACGCCTTGCTCAAATCCAGCGATTCGGTGAGCAAGCCCATATCGAGCAAAACAGACTGCATGTTCTCCCAGGCTTGCGGGTCAGAGTAGCCGAGGCGCTCTGCATGCCACTGCTCGAGGGAGGTGGTCAGCACCTGCTTTTGCACGTCCGCATCGAGATCGGCAAAGTTGGGAATGTACGCCGCGCTCAACTCAAACGCTTCATCGGGATGGTCGAGCGTGTATTGCAGTCCCTTCAGGAACGCGCCGACGAATGCCCGCACCATTTCGGGATTCTCGGCAATCCTCTTTTCGCTGGTGAGCAGACCGTTGGCGGCAAGTTGAGCGTAATCTGCCACGCGGATTTCGGTCACGGCGATGCCGCGTGCGCGCAGTTGAATCGGCTCATTGGCGGAATATCCCACCACAATCTCCTGCTGTCCCGCCGCCATCGCCTCCACCTGATTGAAACCGATGGCATCCAGCGTCACATCTGCCTCGGTCAGTTTGCCCGCATTCAACAGGGCGCGCAAGCCAATGTAATTTGCGCCGAACAAACCCGGCAGACCGATCTTCCTGCCCGTCAAATCCTGCGGCACAATCACCCCCGCTTCGCTCTTTGCCACCACCGAAACGGGATACTGCTGATACCACGCCGCCACATACGTCACGGGCAACCCCTGCGCGCGCGCCAGCAACACCTGCTCGCCCGAAACCACCGCAAACGGCAGTTCGCCCGCCGCCACCAGTTCCACGCCCTTGGTCTCGAAAGAATAATCGAACTCGATTTCAAACCCCGCCTCTTTGAAATAGCCCTTTTCGACGGCAACGTAGAACGGAGCATACTGGATGTTGGGGATGTACCCCATCGGCAGGCGGACCTTCGTCAACGCGCCCGCTTCATTCTGGACCTCGGACCTGCCACAGCCCGCCAAAGCGACTGCCAGCCCGAGCATGAGTAAAACAAACTTACGGAACATAGAAACTCCTTATACTGTTTTTTTTGTAACTACTCAGCCCTGTATCAAAACTGTTCTGCATGTCATTGCGAGGAGAGCGCTCTTTGCGACGAAGCAATCCCCAAGCGGTCAATCTGGCCTGATAAATGGGAGATTGCTTCGCCAAAAAACGGCTCGCAATGACGTGGCTGAGTAGTTACGTTTTTTACATTCAAACGTTCGAACGTTCCTGCCACTTCAAGAATTTATTCTCCAGAAATCTCACAATCCCATACAACGCCAGCGCCAGCGCAATCAAGGTGAAGACCGCCACGAAGACCATCGGCGTATCGTATTGAAAGTCGCCCACCTGCAGCAAAAAGCCGAGACCTTCCTCCGCGTCCACCAGCTCGCCCACGATTGCGCCGATGACCGAGAGCGTGGCGCCGATGCGCAAGCCGCCGAGGAAGACGGGCAGCGAAGCAGGTACCTCCACCTTCCACAGGATTTGCGCCCGCGTGGCATGGAGCGAATGCATCAGGTCGTAGAGAGCCGTTGGCACTGCACGCACTCCCACAACGGTGTTGACCAGCACCGGGAAGAACACAATCAGCGCGCAGATGACCACCTTCGAGAGGATGCCGTCTCCCAGCCAGATGACCAGCAGCGGCGCAATTGCAATAACCGGAATCGCCTGACTTGCCACCAGGTATGGCGACAGCGCCTTTTCCAGCGAGCGTGATTTGGCGAGGAGATACCCAACCACAGTGGCAAAGGTCACGCCTGCCAGCAAGCCCAGCAGAATCTCGGTCAGGGTAATCCAGGTGTGGTATTGCAGGCTCCCGTCGCCGACGGCGCGCAGGAAACGCGTCCACACGCTGAGCGGGGAGGGCAGGATGAAGTTCGGGATTCCGCTGTAGCGCGTGAGCAGGTGCCATCCGAGCAGGAAGGCGGGAAGGGAAAGCAAGACAGGTAAAAAGCGTTTGATCATTGTGTATCTTTTCTCACCCGTCCTTCAGGGGCAGGGGTGAGGTCGAAACAAAAAGCGCCGCGAAGGTTCGGGGCGCAGAATCAGGACTCGGCGAAGTCTGAACCGAATGACCGTCCCGAAAACAAAGCGCGTTTTCGGGACGGTCAAATCAGACTCGTATAGAGCGTACGTGACCTTCTTCTATCCAGACTGTTACTGTCGGCTCCGGAGTTTCACCGGATCATGCCCGCTTTCCCAAAGAGGAAAGACGTTCCACCCAAACAGGCTCGTGGGCTGTACCACCGATCGGGAATTGCACCCTGCCCCGAAGGTTGAATATTTGATTGTTGTGATTATACACCGTCCCGAAGGTTTTGAACCTTCGGGACGTTTTTTGTTATAGCGTATACAGCGCGCCGTATTTGGTCTTGAGATATTGAATGTACGGTGCGATGGTGAGCGGGCTGCCGCTGGCGCGTTCGATGATTTCGGGCGCGGTGTATTTGCTCCCATGGCGGTAGATGTTTTCGCGCAGCCAGCCGTGCAAGGTGCTGAATTTGCCTTGTTTCATTTCATCGGGGATGGACGGATGCGCCTTGAGCGCCGCGCTGTAGAATTGAGCGGACAGGATGTTGCCGAGGGTGTAGCCCTGGAACGAGCCGCCGATGACGCCTCCGTACCAGTGGACATCCTGGAGGACGCCGTCGCTGTCGTTTGGGGGGACGATGCCGAGGTCTTGTTCGAAGCGTTCGTTCCATGCTTCTGGCAGGTCGCGGATGGAGAGTGTCCCTTCGAGCAGCTGCAGTTCGAAGTCGAAGCGCAGCATTACATGCAGGTTGTAGGTGACTTCGTCGGCGTCGGTGCGGATGAGCGATTTTTCGACCTTGTTGATGGCGGCGTAGAAGGTGTCGAGGGAAACGTCTTTGAGTTGTTCGGGGAATTTTGCCTGGAGTTTGGGATACATGTGCTCCCAAAAGCCGCGGCTCCTGCCGACGATGTTTTCCCACAGCCGCGATTGCGATTCATGCACGCCCGCGCTGGTTCCGCCGCCGAGGGGCAGTCCCTCGTAAGACGGGTCTATGCCCTGTTCGTACATGGCGTGACCGGCTTCGTGCATGTTGCTGAAGAGGCAGTCGCCGAAGTCGTTTTCCTTGACGCGCGTGGTGATGCGTACGTCGCCCAGCGAGAACTTGGTCATGAAAGGGTGATGGGTCTTGTCAATGCGCCCGCGGTTGAAGTCGTAGCCAAGCAGTTTCACCACTTCCGCGCCAAATGCCAGCTGGTCGGCTTCGGGGTAATGTTTGTGCAAAACGGAATTGTCGGCAGGCGGCTGGGAGGTGATGGCGCGCACGATGGGCACAAGTTGTTCGCGTAGTTCGGCAAACAGGGCGCGGACGCTGGAGGCTTTCATGCCGTAATCGGCAAAGTCAATCAGCGGGTCGGCGATGTGTTCGTAACCGGGGAAGAAATCTGCCAGTTGGCGGCTGAGGTCGAGGGTCTTTTCGAGGTTGCCGCGCACACGGGCGAAGTCGTTGGCAGGACGCGCCTCCGTCCACTCCTGATAAGACCTGGCGGCATGTTCGTTCAACTCGCCGATGAATTTGGGCGGTATTTTGAGGGCGCGTTCGTATTCGCGGCGGGTGACGCGGATCAGGCTGGCGTCGTCGGAGTCGTAGGGCAGGCTTTCTTCGTAGGAACGCAGGTCGTCGAGCAGTTTGCCGATTTTCTTGTCGGTGAATTTTTCCTGCGCCATTTGCGCCATCATCGCAGACTGGCGTCCGCGCGCGGCTGCGCCGCCGGGCGGCATGTAGGTGGCTTGATCCCAGCCGAGCAGGGCATTGATGTGGTTGAGGTCGCCCACTTCGAGTAAGCGGGTCTTGAGTTCCTGTAGTTTCTTTTCTGCTTTTGCCATGGGGTCTCCAGTCTGTGAAGGGATTGTGCTTATTGTATCAACAATTGAAAATCAGAACCTCCCGCGTACCGAAAAAAACAGGTCATGTTTGAAACGTGACCTGCGTGATCCTACTTTAGACCGTTGAAACGTCCCGAAGGTTTTACAAAGGGCAATTTTGGCGGTAAAGCCAACCTTCGGGACGCTTTTTCCGCTATCCCGAGCTGACGTTACTTCAGCTGCGCTCTGATTTTTTCCGCCGTCTCTTTGTACGCGGCAAGTTTCTCGCGCTCCTTCGCAACGACCGGCGCGGGGGCCTTGCCGGCAAAATCGCTCGAGAGCAATTTTTCAAGCCTCGCGATGTGCGACTCGGCCTCCTTCAATTCTTTTTCGAGACGGGTTTTTTCATCCGCGAGGTCCACCATGCCCGCGAGGGGAAGATGGATCTCAACAGAACCCACCACCAGGACCGCGCTGTCCCCCGGCTTCTCCTTGAGCGATTCGAGAATCGAAATCCCGGAAGGATCCAACCCGGCGAGCGCGGCGATGGTCGTCTCCTGCTCTTTCAACAGGCCGGTCTTCTCGCCGCCGACGAACACCGCCTGCAAACGTTTGGCCGGACTCACGTTCTTCTCGGCGCGCAGGTTGCGGATGGCGCGCACGATCTCCTGGATGAGCGTGAATTCCGCGATTTTGGAATCCTCCCACCCTTCGGAGTGACGCGGCTGGGGCCAGCGGGTCACGATCAGGGCTTCGGGCCAGTCGGCGGCAATTGCGGCGAGCGGAGAGTCCAGCACCGCGCGGCGGAGGTGTCCCCACAACTCCTCGGTGACGAAGGGCGTAAAGGGATGCAACAGACGCAGGCAGATGTCGAACACGCGCGCGAGGGTCTCTATGGTCTGAATTCTGAAGTCTGAATTCTGAATTTGAATCTTCGCAATCTCCACATACCAGTCTGCAAAGTCGGACCACAGAAAGTCGTAGATTTGCTGACCCGCCTGCCCATATTGGAAGTTTTGGAACTGGCGTTCCACGTCACGGACGAGTTGTTGCAGTCGCGCCCAAATCCAGGAGTCTGCCAAGGTCCAGACCGTGGACGGTTGACCGCTGACCGTGCCGTCCACCGTCTTCGGTCCACCATCTAGTGAATCGATCGCATTGATCACGAACCTCCCCGCGTTCCACACCTTGTTGGCAAAGTTGCGGTTGGCCTCCACCTTCTTCAGCGAGAGGTTCATGTCGTTGCCCGGCGCGGAACCGACCAGCAGGGTGAATCTCAGCGCATCCGTGCCGAGATCGTCCATGACCACGAGCGGGTCAATCACGTTCTGATAGGTCTTGCTCATCTTGCGTCCGTGCTCGTCGCGGATCAGGCCGTGCAGGTACACGGTATGGAACGGCGTTTTGCCCGTGAATTCGAGGCCCATCATGATCATGCGCGCCACCCAGAAGAACAAAATGTCGTAGCCCGTTTCCATGTAGGACGTGGGATAGAAATATTTGTAATCGGGCGTCTCATCGGGCCAGCCCAGAGTCGAGAAAGGCCACAAGCCGGAGGAAAACCAGGTGTCCAGCACATCTTCATCCTGATGAATATCCTTCGAGCCGCAGGTTCCGCACCGCGTCGGGTCTTCGCGTCCGGTCGTCATGTGACCCTCGGGGCAATACCACACCGGAATGCGATGGCCCCACCACAATTGGCGGCTGATGCACCAGTCCTTGATGTTTTCCATCCAGTTGAAATATACCTTCTCGAAGCGCTCCGGCACGATGCGGATGCGCCCATCCTTCACGGCTTCGATGGCCGCCCGGGCAAGCGGTTCGATCCTGACGAACCATTGTGTGGAAATCATCGGCTCGACAATTTCGCCGCCGCGCTGAGAACGCGGGATGGTGGTGCGGTACGGCTCTGTCTTGATGACGAGACCGGCGGCGTTCATATCTGCCCACAGATTTTTCCGCGCCTCGAATCGATCCTGACCTTGATACGGACCGCCGTTTTCGTTGACCTTTGCCTCGGCGTCGAGCATGGAGATGATCGGCAGGTGGTGACGCTGGGCGATGGCGTAGTCGTTCGGGTCGTGACCGGGCGTGATCTTGAGCGCGCCCGTGCCAAATTCCATGCTGACGTATTCATCGGCAATGACGGGAATCTCACGTCCTAGAATCGGCACGACCACCTTGCGCCCGATGAATTTCTTGTAACGTTCGTCCTGCGGATGCACTGCCACCGCCGTATCGCCCAAAATGGTTTCGGGGCGGATGGTGGCAACGGGGATGTATTCTCCCTCATCCCCCTCCCCTCCCCCTATCGGAGAGGGGTGCAGGGGTGAGGGAGCAAGCATATATTTGAAATAATACAACGTCGCGTCTTCTTCGTTGTATTCCACCTCGAGGTCGGAGACGGCGGTTTTGAGCCCCGGCGACCAGTTGATCAGGCGCGGACCGCGGTAGATCAGCCCCTTTTCGTAGAGGCGCACGAACGCCTCGCGCACTGCGCGGCTCAGCCCCGCGTCGAGGGTGAAGCGTTCGCGGGTCCAGTCGCAGGAGGCGCCCAGACGGCGGATTTGCGTGGTGATGATCCCGCCGTATTTGCGTTTCCACTCCCATGTGCGCTTGAGAAATTCCTCGCGTCCCAGTTCTTCGCGCGTCACTTCCTCGGTTTTCAGCAGGTGACGTTCCACCATCAGCTGCGTGGCGATGCCGGCGTGGTCGGTGCCCGGCACCCAGAGCGCGGGAATGCCTTTCATGCGGTGATAGCGGATCATCAGGTCTTCGACGCTGACGAACATGGCGTGGCCAAGGTGCAATTCTCCGGTCACGTTGGGCGGCGGGATGGAGATGACGAAGGGCTTCACGTTCGGGTCGAAGCCCGGCTGGTTGGGGTCGTTCCACGGCTGGAAGTAGCCGCCCGCCTCCCACATGGCATAGATGCGCGATTCGGTGGATTTGAAGTCGTAGGTTTTGGGAAGTTCGTGTTTGGTCATTCGCGCTCCTTGATTGTAGATGTCATTGCGGGTCGCCGAAGGCGACGAAGCAATCCCCTCACAGCCGGAGATTGCTTCGGGCTTCGCCCTCGCAATGACACATTAAATAAAATACGCCTCGTCCAGCAAGAGGACGAAGCGTGCGCTCCGCGGTACCACCTCAATTCATTGGGGTAGTCTCATAGTCTCTGGTCTTATCGTCTCATGGTCTTGGCTATTCGACACCATCAGACGATTTGACGATTGACTACCCAATGCTCTCTGTGGCTGACCATCATCAGCCTGCGCGGTAACGGGCGCGCCCGTGATGTTCTAGTTGCCAGTGATCAGTGATCAACGGCGTTCTTCATCAATTGGATCCAAGCGACTTCGGCGGCTTTCGGCTGTGGAGGCTTCCAGCGTGTGGTCTCGATACAGGTTTCGTTTCACTCAACCCTACTCGACCACCACCTCCGTCTCTATCAGCGTTTTGGTCTCGATACGGCCTTCGGCCTACTCGACCAGCGCCGCTTACTACTCCTGGATGTGAGGGGGATTATACGCGGGAGGGAAATGCGAGTCAAGCCGTTAAATTGACCTGCCGCGGGGATTCGTGATCCCAGGCGGCAGGTCTCTTTTATATTTGCCCGGCCGAACGAATCGGCGCAGCCAGGAGCACGGTCCACCATCTCTCTCGTTTGGGCGCCTCGTCTGCGAGTCTAAGGCGCCAGGGCGTTCAACGCGCAGAATTTCCGGCTGGATAAACCCCAAAGGCCTTGAAAGCCTTCGAGGTTTATTTCCTGATACGGAGAGGCGTGAGCGACCACCACACGAAAACCCTGATTGTGGTTACGGTTATCAGGATTGTTCCTGTTGCGGTACGCACAGCGGGCGTTCCTATTGTTGTTGAGGAACGAGCCGCCGCGCACCACGCGGCCGTTTCGACCGGCCCCCGCGATCCGAGAATCGCAATGCCAGTGTATCACAAAATCGCGTTGGGGGAGGGCAAGCCCTCCCCCAAACCCCCACCCTCAGAGTTCAGAAACCAGAGATTCAGAATCCAGAGTTAGAGAGAGATGGGAGCGACCACCACACGAAAACCCTGATCGGGGGAGCCGGAAAGCAGGATTGAACCTGTAGCGGGACGCACAGCGGGCGACCCTAGAGGTGTTGAGGAACGAGCCGCCGCGCACCACGCGGCCGCCGCCTGCTTTAATATCCTCGCGCCCATCACTCACATTATACGGGTAACCCTTCCAAAGGCTTTGCGTCCACTCCCAAACATTGCCAACCATATCCGCCGCGCCGTAGGGGCTGTCGCCTGCGGGCGAGTACGCGCCGACAGGAGTGGTTCCTTTTTTACCTCCTTCGCTTGAGTTGCATTTGTTCTTGTCGAACTCATTGCCCCACGGCCACTCGAAGCCAAACTCGCCGCGCGCGGCCTTTTCCCATTCGGCTTCGGTGGGCAGGCGAATTTCCAAATTCAGAATTTTGAATTCAGAATTCTGAATTTGCCCGTTCAGCCATTGGCAATACGTCTGCGCGTCGTTCCAGGATACATTGACCACGGGATGGTCTTTCTTCTTTTGCCAATTGCTCACCGGATGCTTGCCGTTTTGGGCTTGCACGAATAAATCGTATTGCTCGTTGGTGACGGGGAATTGCCCAATCCAGTAATCGCGGGGAATTTCGACCGTGTGTTGCGGCTTCTCATCGTCATAAGCAAGTTTGTTGTCGTCGCGCGAACCCATCAGGAATTTGCCTGCTGGCACTGGCACAAATTTCAGCCCGCCCCATTCCTGCGCGCCCGCGCGGGCGGGCACGGTTTCGCGGCGCGCGCCTTTTTCGGATTTGGCTTCGCCCCCTGCGGGGACTTTGCCGCGCGCGGCTTTCTCGGCAAAAACTTCTTCGCCCACTTCCAGCAACTCTTTTTCAGGCGCTTGTTTCACTTCAGCGGGAACTTTCTCGGGTTCGGACGGTTTGGGCGGCGCGACGAGGTGGATGAAGGCGTCCAGCGTTTTGGGATCAAAGCGCGGCGTAAAGGCGCCGATTTTTTGTAATGTGCGCTTGAGACGGGCGCTCTTGCCGCTCCTGCTAAATTCGAATTCCTCGATGACTTTAGCGGCCTCGGCATCTCCGTTTGCCCAGCCAAGCAAGTTCTGTACAAATTTGAAACGCAAATCTTCGTCATAAAAGACTTCGTAGATCTGTTCCTTGAGCGAGTCAGGCGCGGCGCGCATCAACACCTGCCAGCGGGTGAAGTCGGCGCGCTCCACGTCCGCGGCCTGTCCCGAATTGACCAGCAGTGCCCACGCCAGGTTGAGATCGTTGAGAAAGGTCTTGACTTTGCGCGGGTTGATCTCCGCTCCCGCCACGATGGTCTCCCAACTTTCAAGCGATTCCGCGGCCAGTTTCTTTTCCTCTTTTTGTTTCTCCAAAAATTCGCCCATCTGTTTTTCAAGGATGGGCGGCAGTTCGAAACGCAGTTGGATGATCTTTTCGAGATAGTCGGAGGCGGTCTCGGCGGTCATGCCTGCGTAATATTTGGTGACAGCTTCCTGAACCATCTGCGTATGCGCCCCAATCACGAAGACACAGCCGTGTTTGTCGAGAAAAAGTTTGACCGCCTCAAGCACCTGAACAGCCTTTTCGGGCAGGCAGCGGTCGAGGTCGTCAATGAAAATGACCAGCGCGCCTTTCTTCTCGTCAATTTTGGTGAAGTCGCCCTTTCCATGCACCCAGCGCGCCAGCAATTCCTCGAAGGCGGAATTGAAATGATCGAAAAAGGAAGTATGCTTGTAAAATTCCGTGTCGGTTTTGTACTTGTTGAGATCGAGGCCGATTTCCAATCCCCCGAATTTCACTTTGAACATGTTGACGAAGGTCGCCAGCACATCGTAACGCGGCGCGGTCTTGTCAAGGATATCGCTCCACAACTGCTCGCCGAGATTCCCGCGTCCCATCGTGTTGAGGATCACGCGCACCAGCGCCACCAGCAATTCGTCTTCATCGTTGTACTTCCACGCGTCGAACCAGACGGTCTTGCAATTACGAAAGTCTTTGGCCGTCTCGCCTTCATTGGCAAAGAAAGGCTTACCCTTTCCATCGCGCCTATCCAACAGGACTTTCACGCGTCGTAACAACGTGGTTTTTCCAGAACCCCACTTCCCGCTGATTCCAATCGTCAACGGCGTGCGCGTTTCGGGGTCCGCCACCAGGCGCGCCAGTGTGATGGCAAACTGGTCGAAATGAAAACTGGCCTCGTCCTTATCGCGCAACGGCGAATCGGACAGGATCTGCGGCGTTTCCCAGGTTTTCTTTTTCAGTTCGGCCATGGGTCCCTCGCGGATGGCTGGATGCGATGACAAAATTATACCCCCGCCCAAACCTCCCCTCGCAAAACTTCCCGCAGGGGCATTTCAAAAAGCAGAAAAAGGGGAGGGAGTCCAATCTCCAATTACCAATTACCAGTATACTTGCCCCATCCCATCCTCGAGGATTCCTCATGCTCACCCCCTTCGATTTCCTCCTCATCTCCCTCGCCGCGCTGGCGGCGGGCGCGGTCAATGCCCTGGCGGGCGGCGGCACGCTCATCACCTTTCCCGCGCTGACTTTCCTCGGCGTGCCTGCCGTCTCTGCCAATGTGACCAACACCGTCGCCCTCTGCCCCGGTTACTTCGGCGGCACGCTGGCGCAATGGAACGACTTGAAAGGGCAGAGGCGCAGGTTGTGGTTGATTATCCCCGCCGGCATCCTCGGCGGCCTGCTCGGCGGCTGGCTGCTCCTGCAAACAGGCGAAAAACTCTTCCGCGATCTGATCCCTTACCTCATTTTACTGGCTTCGGCTTTGCTGGCGGTTCAGGACCCTGTCCGCGCGTGGTTGAACCGGCGGATGACCTCCGGGCAGGGAAGGCCCCTGGAGAAGATCACCTGGCTGCCCATCACACTGGCATCGGTCTACGGCGGATATTTCGGCGCGGGGCTGAGTGTGATTGTGCTTTCGGCGCTGGGCTTGACCCTCGAAGACACGCTCACGCGCCTCAATGCTCTCAAACAGGCAGTGGCGTTCTCGGTCAATATCGCCGCCGCCGTCTACTTCTTGTTTTCCGGAAAGGTACTTTGGACTGCCGCGCTGGTGATGGCAGTTGGCGCTTTAATCGGCGGCTGGCTGGGCGGAAGGCTGGCGGGTCGAATCAAACCGTCCACGCTGCGGTGGACGGTGGTGACAATCGGCGTGATCGTTTCCGTTGTTTATTTCGTGCGCGGATGATCCCCTTCGGCGCCCGACCCGTCCCTCCATAGACCTCTTGCAAAAGCGCGCCAGCGGGCGCACAGTACGCCTTCGCGTAAGAGACGTTCTCTAAGAGAGCGTTTTGAAACTCAACATTCACCACAGATACACACAGATGGATACTGATTTTTGAGAAAGCAACCGTGAAAATGCTCTCAAATCTTATTGATCTGTGTTCATCTGTGTTCATCTGTGTTCATCTGTGGTTTAGAACGAATTTCAAAACACTCTCTACCATTACAGCGCAAAATCAATCAAATGGGTTGGGTCACCCCTGAACGAATATCGCGCCGCCACGGAGCGCAAGTCAGAGACTTGCGCGGACAAGTCGGAGACTTGTCCTACAATCGCCCCAATTCAACGATTCGCGGACGGCTTGTCGGCAAAAAATCAACCTTGCGCTGTAATACGAAGATGCAAGAGGTCTAATTTCCTTTTTGCGCGTTTTTTCCCCCCGGCACGGGCATGACGGCAGTGTCGTCGAACAGCGAATCGGTGTAAGTTCTCTTGGGAGCCGAGGGGCGGCTTTCAGGCGGACGCCAGTTGGCAACGACATACCGATGGACCTCAGGCAGATGATGCTTCAAAAAAGCCATCGTTCGCGCGTACTGGACGTACGCCGCGCCATTCAACCCCTGCGGTTTTCTCAGCCCGGCATGGATCGCGCCCGCCAGGGCAAGCGCCTCCTCCGGACGGATTTCACCCGCCTCCGCCAGAGATCGAAACAGCGACAACAGGTCGGCAGTGGCGGCGGGACGGAACAACTCACTGAACGATTCTGGAGCGGGCATGCTCAGCACACTTCCCCATCCTCGTCCACGTAGCAATAATCGCCCTGGAAGATCTGCCAGTCGCGCCACAGGTTTGCCAATTCCCGCAGGTATGCAGGAATGTCCCCGCCGCTGACCACCCTTTCGTTGTTGGTCAGCACCGGCAGAGCGGTCTCCTCCCCGAACAGTTCTGCGGCTTCCTTTCGTTCGATCACCACGCGCTCATAGCCGAGCGCCAGTTCGCGGAACTCGGCTTCGATGGCGTCGGCTTGCGGGTTGCGCGCTTCGCGGTAGAGTTTGATCATCGCTTGCCTTTCTGGGGTAAGATTATACCCGCTTCATTCGATGAACCTCATCCCTGTTCGCTTCCTCGACCAGCCGATTCGACCGCTCTTCGATACGCCTCCCGCCCGCGAAAAGACGCCCGACTGCCCGAACGGATTCGTCTGGGAAGGCAAAACCTACAGCGTGACGGAAATGCTCTCCTCATGGAGCGATTTCCAACGCCGCGGCCGGATGTCTAAAACTATGCGCCCTGCCCATGCGGCAGTCGCCGCCTCGCGCGGATCGTTGAACGTGGGCAGATTCTACTTCCGCGTCCGCGTGGAAACGGGTCAGGTTTTCGATATCTACTACGACAGAGCCATGAAGAATGTGGACGAGCGCAAGGGGCAGTGGTTCATCTATCGTGAGATGGGAGAAGGTTGATGGAACAGGAACAATCATCGGCTGGGAAAGAAGCGGTGTACGTCATCCCCTGGAAGCCCGTCGATCACTGGGTCGGCATCCTCTTGCTGGCGCTGGTAGACCTTTCTTTGCTGGCGGTCATCACACAGGGGCTGGGAATCCGCCTCGCGCAAAATGCCGGCTTGATTCTCATTCAACTGGCGTATCTCATTCCCCTGATCGTGATCTTTGCCTACCGGCGCGTCCATCCAAAAGCGCTGGGGTTCGGCGGGTTCGAGTGGAGCGCGCTGGGCATCGGATGCGGACTTCTGAGTGCCAGTTATATCGTCATCCTGTTGCACAACGCCGTTCTCATGCTTTTGGGCGTGGATACGCAGGGCATCCGCGTGCTGGAATTGTTCTCTCAACTCGACTCGCCCGTCTGGTTCATGGTGGTGGGGGTGATTTTTGCGCCGATCATCGAGGAACTCTTTTTTCGCGGTTTTCTCTTTCAGGGTTTCCGCCAGCAATACGGCTGGGTGAGGGGCGCGCTGTTGAGTTCGTTCATCTTTGGCGCGGCGCACCTCGACCCCGCCGCCTTCCTCCCCACCGCCATCCTGGGTTTTCTGTTTGCCTACCTGTATCACCGCACCCATTCGGTCTGGGTCCCCATCCTTCTGCACGTGCTGGTCAACGCGCTGGGACTGTGCGCCGCCTACGCCGCCGCGCAAATGCCGGGCATCATTCCCGTGTGATCAGCCGCACCTGATTATCGTAGAAAAAATAATCCCATGCCCAGTTGATCAGCACCACCAGCCGGTTACGAAAACCGATGATGCGGTAGATGTGCAAGCCCACCCAGATCAGCCAGGCGACGAAGCCGCTGAACGACAGCCCCCAGATCCGAGCCACCGCCGCGTTGCGCCCAATGGTCGCCAGCAGACCCGGGTCCTTGTAGCGGAACGGCTTTTGCTTCACGCCCCGGATGGCGCGCAGGATGTTTTCCGCCGCCGCCTTTCCCTGTTGAATCGCCACCGTCGAAAGCATGGGGAGCGGCTGACCGTCCCCGTTTTCGAGATATGCCGCGTCGCCCACAACGTACACCTCGGGGTGATCCGGCAACTGTAACGTTGCCTCGCTTCTGACCCGACCCGAACCTGCCGCCGCCGCCCCAAGCCTTTCCGTAATCCCCGCCGCTCTCACGCCCGCCGTCCAGATCACCGTATTCGTTCGAATCTCCGTGCCGTCGCCCAGCGAAACGCGTTGACCGTTGTATTCCATAAGCCTCGCCCCCAATCTGATTTCCACGTTCTTCTTTTGCAATAACTGGAACGTCGCCCTGCGCAGTTCCTCGGGATAACTGGCGATCAGCGCCTTCCCCGCCTCGAGCAGGATCACCCGCGCCTCGCGGATGTCCAGTTCGGGATATTCCTTCCGCATCACATGCGCGATCAACTCCGCCAGCGCCCCGGAGGTTTCCACGCCGGTCGGTCCGCCGCCGACCACAACGAAGGTCAGCATGGCGCGGCGTTTTGCGGCGTCTGTTTCGCGGCTGGCTTTCTCGAACATCTGCAACAGGTGGTTGCGTGTGGCGACCGCGCTTTCGATGTCCTTGATCTGAAAGCCGTGCTCCCGCACCGACTCCATGCCGAAGAACTCCGTTTCCCCGCCCACGGCAAGGAGGAGGTAATCGTAGGCGATGACCGAGCCGTTCAATTTGACGTACTTTTCCTGCAAGTTGATGGAAGTTACCTCGCCCATTCTGAACGTCAGGTTTTTCTGTTTGCGGAAGATGGTGCGCAAGGGGTAGGCGATTTGCGAAGGGACGAGTCCCGTAATGGCAACCTGGTAGAGCAAAGGCTGAAAGAGGTGGTAGTTGTTCCGGTCCACGAGTGTGATACGGAGGGGAGCATTTTTGAGCCGTTTGGCGGCGGTCAGCCCGGCAAAGCCGGCGCCGACGATGACGATGTGGGGAAGTTGTCGGGTGGTCATGGTATCCTGCTCTTTTGAAAACGTCCCGAAGAATTCGATCCGCCGGATGTGGTGTATTCGATCACCTTCGGAGCATTTTAATTGTGAAATTATTCACTTTTATTATAACCAAGACGGTCTGAATTGTCAATTTGTTCCCCTCCCGCTGGTTTCGAGTGCAAGCGTTGATCTGAGCCTGTCAAAGGGATGGCGAAGGCCACCGCGTGGCACAGACGATTAACGGCGTGACCACCTACTTCATCGGCAACTATTACGAGTTGACAGGCTCTCAGGTCACGAAGTATTATGGAGTTTATCCTGAGCCTGTCGAAGGACCGGAGCGACTCGCATCGCCACACTTGCCCCTGGCACAAGTGCAGGTGTGCGCAAATCCACCATCCCCCAATCCATGAGCGTGGAATCCTGATTTCGATACGCCCTGTAGGACAGTACTACCTGGCAATACACCCATTCGACACTGGTGCCTGACAAGCCAACTACAGCACAGGAAAAAATTCGGGCAAACAAGGCGGGAGGTTTGACGAGGAAATGGGAAATGTCAATCGAAAAAGACTATAATGGGCTGGCTCGCGAAATTGATCGAAAATCCCCGGCTTTGGCACAAGCCACAAGAAATCAAGAATGGATGCGCTGAAAATCACTCCCACCTCAATTGCCGACGTGTTATTAATCGAACCCAGGGTTCATCAGGACGAGAGGGGATTTTTCTTCGAGAGTTATCAAAAGAACCGCTTTGCCCAAGCCGGAATTCCCTTCGAGTTCGTGCAAGACAACCACTCTCGATCGCGGTTTGGAACACTGAGAGGGCTGCATTATCAGATTCGTCAACCACAGGGAAAACTGCTCCGGGTGCTGACGGGAGAGATCTTCGATGTAGTGGTGGACCTGCGAAAGCGTTCTCCCACATTCGGACAATGGGTTGGCAATTATTTATCCGCCGGCAACAAACAGATCCTCTGGGTGCCGCCGGGGTTTGCCCACGGGTTTTACGTCACCAGCCCCGAAGCGGAAGTGCTCTACAAAGCCACCGACTACTATGCCCCCGAATGGGAACGCGCCATTCGATGGAACGACCCGGCGCTGGGCATTGCCTGGCCCCTCGAGCATCAAAACCCCATCCTTTCCGCCAAAGATGCGACTAGCAGGCCATTCCATGAAGCCGAGGTATACGAGGAACTCCCTTAACCATGCGCATCCTGCTATTGGGCAAGAACGGTCAACTCGGATCCGAATTGCAACGCCTGCTTCCCCCGCTGGGTCAGCTAACCAGTCTCGCCCGAAACGACCTCGATTTGCGCGACGTTTCCGCCCTGCAAAGCGTACTGCGCGCACTCAAGCCGGATGTAATCCTCAACGCCGCCGCCTATACGGCTGTGGATCGGGCGGAATCGGAACCGGATCAAGCCTTTCAGGTCAACGCCCTCGCCCCTGGCATCATGGCAAAAACGGCAAGAGACCTCGGAGCGGCGTTCATCCACTACTCGACCGACTACGTCTTCGACGGCAGAAAAGGCGCGCCTTATATCGAGGACGACCCCCCAGCCCCCCTGAACGTCTATGGAAACAGCAAACTCGACGGCGAAAAACGCATCCAACAGGCAGGCGGCGCCTTCCTGATCCTGCGGACAAGCTGGGTCTACAGCCTGCGCGGCAATAGTTTTGTGAACAAGGTTCTCGAGTGGGCGCATCAAGAGGAGACCCTGCGAATCGTCAACGACCAAATTGGAAACCCCACCTGGTCGAGAGAACTGGCAAACATCACCTTCCAACTCCTTCGGCAGAATCAAGCCGAAATACGGGATTTGATCCGGGAAAGACGCGGCATATATCATCTGGCCGGAAACGGATTCGTCTCACGCTACGAATGGGCAAGGCAAATCCTGATCCACGCCTCCCGCCGGACCGGGGAATCGATACCCCCCATTGAACCCGTCGCCACCGACGCGTTTCCCGCACCCGCCCGTCGTCCGTCGTTTTCGGCGCTGGATTGTTCCAAATTCCGGCAGACCTTCCGCCTCAGCCTGCCGGATTGGTCGGCCTCCCTCCGCGTCGCCATGATGGAAGGGACGACAACGGGAATTTAACCGCAGGCAGCTTTGTTCCCACGGGAGGCAAAACATGCCGGGCATCTTTTTCTCACGCGGTTTTAATCCATAAAATCGTTACAAGTCATCTCAAAAAGGTCACCCTGAGCGTAGCGAAGGATCTCGACTGCCAAAAACAAGAGACTCTTTGGTCACAACCACCCCTTCTCAGAGTGACAGGGTATTTTTGAGACAAGTTCTAATAGAATTGTAATCAACGAGATAATTTTACGCCCGTTCATTCTGGGTATAATGAAAATATCGGATGTGCCGATTCGCAATCCAACCGACGATATCAGCGACTGGATTTCGTATTGCAACGTTGACGTTGTATCCATGGCGGCGGCAAAATGCCCCCGCAGGACAAACCCTCCCCATGCCGCCCGCCACCCATTCTCACAGCGGATGTTGCGCAGCGTACTCGAACACAGCCTTCCCGAATACAGGGGTACGCTGCCCCGATACGCAAGCGGAATTTCACAGTACGGCGTAACATGAATTTTCGCAGGCAAGAAACGACCCAATGGCAATGAGGTATCGCGGGAACCGAAAAACCAGCGATGCCCGAAGATTTCGGAGGAAGAAATGAACACAACAATCCACAAGGGGTTGCGGGTCACACTATTGCTGACCCTTTTACTGGCAAGCCTGGGTATAGACAAGGTGCGAACGGTGTACGCAGCCCCGCCGAGTCATGACAACTTCGTCAATGCAAGGTTGATAGACAGCATCACCTACGTTGATCTCAACGTAAACACCTCAGAAGCGACGCCTCGTTTCAACCCAATCACGGAGGAAGTGGTGGCGCCGGGAGACGGGGCTGATCTGGATAATGTGGGACCCTGCGAGTCGAACATCTTTCTCAACACAGGGTCCAATACGGTCTGGTATAAGTACACCCCCCCTGTGAACGAATCCATCGCGGTGGATACGAACGGCTCGGATTACGACACCTTCATCGCCGTTTGGACAGGCTCGCCCGGAAGTTTGAACCTCGTGGGATGCAACGACGACAACTATTTCGGCGACTCGGAATTTTCATTTTCAGCTGCTCAGGGCATCACATATTACATTCAGGTTGGCGAATTCAACGGGTTTGAAGGCAATGCATTCGGCGGGAGCACCGGAGGCACCCTGCAATTCCATGCCTACATCACCAACCTGGATGTAACCATCGGCACAAACCCGCCAACAAGATATTACATGGAAAGCGGCCAAAGCAAAGTGGAAACCTACCTCGGCGTGAACGGCGGACCGGTGGTGGTGAAGAGCACCAACGGCGCAAACATCATCGCTTCGTACCTGCAATACCGCCGACCAGGGACGACCGGCGGCTGGACGGGCATCACCCAGA
>Ga0073932_1001207_pt1 | contig 51059 bp, 44 predicted proteins | sample DewCreD2012metaG_FD_76967 | JGI IMG/M metagenome (GOLD analysis project Ga0073932, IMG submission 76967) | Hot spring sediment bacterial and archeal communities from British Columbia, Canada, to study Microbial Dark Matter (Phase II) - Dewar... ...
AAATTATCATTGTTGAATATTCCTTAAAAAACTCATTTTTTTCAGGAGTCAATAGACCTAAACTTCTGAGAAAAAATCATCCAATTATATGGGGTCTAAGACAGTAGTTATCCTAATTACACAGTTGACTACACAAAAGCATTAGTAAGTCGTGGAAGCTTAACACCAATTGAAGCACCATCCGTTCAGAAGTTTGTTGCTTCAGAGATTGAATTCCGTTGGCAGTTTAACGGTTACGGAAATGCCCAGGGTACTGATATTGTAATGTACCTATTGTATTTGCCGAACAAAAACGTTTCAATTTACTCTGTAAATGAAACTACTCGTCAATCGACAAGCATCATATTGGGTACGCCAACTCAGTATAGCGGAGAAGTAGCTCACGGATACTTATGCGCAATGTCTGTAGACGGGAAGATGATCGCAAACAGTGTTTATGCAGGTTCTATCGTAATTTGATAAACCAAAAGTTCGCAAAAAAGAAAGCCGCTTGTGTTAATGAGCGGCTTTTTTATTATCTCATAATTTGTATGTATCCTGTATGTATTTAAACACAACAGGCAGTTACTATTTTTCGTAACTACCTGTCTTTCAAGTAGCGAGAGGGAGACTTGAACTCCCGACCTCATGATTATGAATCATACGCTCTAACCATCTGAGCTACCTCGCCTTTTTTTCTTTGCTCTGACGCCGACCTTCCCGATTTTAATCGGGACGCTCTAACCATCTGAGCTACCTCGCTAATCCAAAAGATGCAATAGGTAAAACCCCTATAATCATCTAACAAGAGGCAAATATACAATTTTCCATTAATATGGCAATTGACTGTTCAATGCAGAAATACTACGAAAAAAAACCATCATTTAACTCTTGTTAATATCTAAAGGGTATTAAAATTGCATTTTTGTATTTTTTATTTAAATTGCAAACCATAATTATAAAAAAATGAAAAAGAAATATACAATTGAATACAACATACAATGCCTTCCCGGTGTATTATTTGAAATGATAGGCACACCATGGGGGTTATCTCAATGGTTTGCCGATGATGTAATTGTTGCTGGTGATATCTATACATTTAAATGGGACGGAGAAGAAGAACAGGCACAATTAATTGGAAAGAAAGAAGAACAAAGTATACGATTTCGCTGGATAGCGGACACAAGCAATAAAACCTATTTTGAATTTACTATCGAAGTTGATGAATTAACCCACGAAGTAGATCTGGAGATCACGGACTTTGCAGAAGAGCAGGAGATACAAGATGCGATTGAGTTATGGAACACTGAAATTGCAAAACTCAAGCATATCGTAGGTTCACACTAACCGGATTATTCATGCACTAAAGATTTATATTGTTCTGCTGTCAGCAACTCATTTAATTCAGCGGGAACCGTTATATTGATTTTAATGATCCATCCCTTTCCATAAGCATCTTTATTGATCATTTCCGGCGCATTAGCCAGTTCAGGATTAATTTCCAGAACCTTTCCGGATACGGGGAGAAACATATCCGAAACAGTTTTAACAGCTTCTATAGTTCCAAAAACAGCAGCTTTCGCTAAGGTCTCGCCCAGAGTCGGAATATCAACAAAAACAATATCGCCCAACTCTTTCTGGGCAAAATCAGTAATACCTACAATACCAGTATTACCTTCAACACGGATCCACTCATGATCTTTTGTGTAACGGATATCGGATGGAATATTCATAAAAATTATTTTACAATTAATACATTTCAAAAGTACATAAAACTGATTACAAAAGAACAAAAAGAATTATCTCTTTCCTAAATTATAAGCTGAACAAAAAAATATCCAAGATTTTAAGGTGTTAGTGTAAATCGTATACTAAAGCCAACATTAGTGTTTCGTGTTGGGAACGAACGGGAAATCAGTGGATTATTGATTACCCAGTCATAAAACGCTCTAAAGTTAAATCTGCTGCTTAGCGCATAATCAGCCGAAAATTTTATGGACCAAATATTTTTACCGGTTGATGGTTGATCAGGTGTATCACCTTCAAGATCACGTAAAATCGTAATATCATTACGAATAGAAAAATCCGTATTCAGCGTCAGATCTCCTTCCAGCTCCTTCTGGTTTCCGCCGGTACGGATGGTTAGTGGCAATTTATCGAACCTGTAACCAACCCCCAAAACAATTTCATCATTCTTTGCCTCGGTAAGACGGCTATTAGCAAAGCTTAATGACAATGTGCGCGATTTTTTAAGTTCAAAGCGAGTGGTAAGATTATTCTTCCATCCCATATCAATACCGAAAATAGGTCTGAATTGTTCACTGATAGTAACGGATGCAAAATCATAATCAAGATAATAATTACCCTGAAGATTTTCTTCAAACGGCAGAAGATTATTAATATACGAGCCAATGCTGTAAGACGATGTATAGGCATGGTTTAAACTCACCGATTTGAAAATCTTGGCAACGAACGGAATCTTAGTAAGATTACTGTACCGCACCTGCCAGTTAGGTAACATATAAAGCCATGAAGGCATAGGGTTAAGATTTACCTTATTAGGATCTTTGTCGCCATAAGCAGCAAGAAAGGCAGGGATAAGGATGTGGGGTGAAGTAGTTCCCAATCCATACGGATAAATATGCGAACTATCTCCGGGTGCAACATCGGGGGAATAACCCGGCAGCCGTTTTGCGAGAATCTCATCGGCATATCGTTTTGCAACAATCTGCCTGTACTGATATTTCAGTTTATGAAAGGCCTCGGAATAATAACCATTCTCAGCCTTTGTTTTCTCCCAGGCCGTGTTCCAGCTTAAAAATGATAATGAATAATTTCCACTGACTGTAGTAAGCGCGCTATCACTTAAATAAAGCGGATAATAGGTTAAACTCTTATCGCGGGTATACATTCGTGTTCCGGTCAGTTCAATACGCAAGCCATTTAATGGTTCAATCGAAGCACGCAGATTCAGCCGGTCGCCATAAGTATAAATAATGGGCTCGGAGAAGGTTGAATCCTCGGTAAGCCAATGCATATTATCGGCATATCTGTGATATTCCGGATTCTGAATACCAATAACAAAAGGTACACCGGGAGCCAGCATTTTTTTACCGCGCTGCTCATTATACAGGCCTTCAAGACCCATGTTCCGTGTTTTATTAAGATAACCGGGCAGTTGAGTTCCTTTATCCTCGGAGTAATTAACTGAAATATTTTTAGTACTCATAGCGAGCAATGCCACACGCTCCATCAGAAGTATATGAAAAGGCGGCAATTCGGTTGTTTCACCCTCAATTTTTACAGTAGCATTATCTACATCCTTTTTGGGTTTGAATTCGATTCTATTTTTATTAATCACCTTCACCTCGCCCTCAACCTCCTTGCCGGCACTATTGGTAACCCAAACCTTTACCTTCTCATTATTGAGCCGGTGTTTCACGGCTTTAAATTTTCTGGCCTTCAAATTGATTCCCTTTTTCTCAATGGCTACTTTCTTTGGCTTACCGGTGGCCTGTCGCTTACCACCCCTATAGTTCTGATTAATTTTCTGCAATGGCTTTACTTTGTTATACAGAGACGTCATAGCAAAATTAGTATTCAACTGTTTCGAGTTAGAATTCATCAGATTGTTACCACCAAACAGTTCTTTTTCACCAAACTCATTTTCGAGGTACGGACCGGCATCCCACTTATAGTCGGCATTATAGCTGGCATTCATTGTAACCCAGTTAAAGGCCGGGATTTTCATAATCGGCACATTATAGGTAACAGCTATCCGGTGAGTGTATTGAGTATTACGACCACCATTACGCACGCCGTCCCAGATTGAATCCATTCGATGACTATAATCGGCAGAGTCCTTATTCACCACGCCGGGCGGTTCGTCAATGCGGGCAGTATTAAGCGCATTGAAATCAATTTTAAGCGCCCGTGTCAGATCGTATTTAAACTGATACTCGCGGTACCAGAAAAATTCCTTATCAACTGTAGGTGGAATAAACACATATACCGGCTTAGTGCTTGCGCTTACATATCGAACTTTTTTCTCATTGTACTGCCTGTCAACTGATGAACGGAATCCAAGCATGGATGGCTGATAGTTAAAATTAAAATCCTTTATCAGCCGCGCGTATGGCTTATTAAAGCCCTTTTTAAAAGGCACAATTTCTTTTGGCCGCGTAGTATAATTATAGTTAACACCGCCGGTATATTGTTTCTGAAGATCATATTCAGTGTTGATATCCGTCATATACATTTCGTTATAGCCATAATCAAGCGAGAAGTTCGATGGGTTATACAGTTTAGGAGTACCTTCTGATTTACCGATACCGACATTTGTAAAATTCAAGCTTTTACGTCGGGTATATTCACGAGATATTTTTTTTCGCGCTTTTCGAAGTGAGTCATTATCGAGTTCAGCCAGTGCCTGTTTAAATGGCACATCCGGGTCGAGCGGACTGTACTCAGGATTCACAAATGTTTCGGAGAAGCCGACATACATAGGGATTCGAACAGCAGCTTTTTCGGGGAAAAATTTCCCTAGATGCACATTAGACGAGAGGTCGTACTGATTAATTTCCTCTTTGCTTCGTTCGCTGGTTTTTTTCTCGATGCTTCCAAAACCTGGCTGGCTGGTGCTTCCGGCAACACCAACCGAAGCAAAATCGGCGAGAGACGCCGCCATACGGGCATTAGCAGCCCATCCGCCTTTTTCCCTGAAGTTGGTCAGCCGCAGTTCGTTCATCCACACCTCGGCACATAATGCCTGGCCGGTGCCTGAAGGATCTTTAGGATTTCGCACGCCAATCATAATCACAGTAATATCGCGCAGGTTAGGATTTCCGCAAACACTGATTTTACGTCCATCTACCGTCACTGAATACACCGAGCTGAGCGTAACACCTGATTCTCCCTTGTTCATAATCCGGTTACGTTCGAGTTTCACACGTGGAAACTCAGCCAGTTCAACATCCAGCAAGTTATCATCTGGCCAAACTTTTAGCCGGTCATTTTCATTATCATTGTTGTATGATCCGGGTGCAGTGAGTTTCAGTGGGATTTCGTACTCATAAAAATTATTGGTAAAATCCGATCCAAGGCGAATAAAAGCCATGAGTTCATTATCCTTGAGCGCGCAACCACTGATTTCCTCGGCATGAATATTCATTTTCATGCGCCGGTATTCACGAAAATCAAAATTCATCGTTTTATATGCAGCGCGGGCATCTCCATCGTTAAGATTAATCACTTTAAGCATTATGGCCTGCTCATTAAGCTGCCTGATCTGAGGACTGGATGGATCAATCACCCGGTCGACCCCCGGAGGCAGCACATAGTTAACCGGAGTTTTGCTTGAATTTTCTTCGATATTCACGGCGCTTATCTCAAACATTCCGGTTGTAGGTTCAGGCACAGAAAGCCCTTCGCCTGCTGCCACCATCGGGAAATTATATTTGCGCCACTCACTACGCACAAGATCAAGAGAGGCAAAGCGGAGAATAACACTATCGCTGAACCCACGCAAAAACATACGCAAGAACCTCACAGAAGTAAAATCCTGAATAGGCCCTACAACTTTTTCATAATCACGGATGGGTATACGAAAGTGGTACCAGCTCACTTTGGATGTCTGACCATTAGGAAATTCGGCAGTATAATCCACTTTATCGGTAATAAATTCCTCCCCCACCTTCATGGTTGATGGCCGAAGTTCGATGCGATATTGATAATAGGCCTCATCACGGTCGAGTGTATTATCCCGGTTGATATCCTCCACGTCAGGCAGGGTTGATCCGGATGTGCTGTACGATTCGGTCGTTTGCTCGGATGCCGGTGAGTTGCCTTCGTTTCCATTATACTTTTTATAGCGCTCAAGAATACCTGCCGATGATTCATCATATTCAGAACTGCGGTAATACATAAAATTATCACTTGAAGGGTCCTGCAGTGCAAGGTTAAATGCAGCATCACCATGGAGGATTCGAAGTGAATCAAGGAATACTGAAAAATATTCTTGTTCATTGGCGTCATCCAAACCATCAAATCCCACATCCTGATATTTACGCGCCTCGATATTAAAATCAAATGCATTAACCTGGGAACGTGATTTAGGAATACGCCCCCATGGGGTATAAATCACGCCGCTGTCGCTGTCAAAAGAGGTCAAACCATTTTCGAACATTTTACGGCCGTCGCGCAAGATATCTTCCGACACATTTCCAAGGTTAAAATAGAGATATCCGCCGCTGGTATTAGCCATTGATTCGATAAACGGATCCATCATCCAGAAATCAATGGCTTCAACATTAGCGGCCTCAAAGTCACTGGTTGGTATTTCGCGCATAATACCGCCCCATCGCTGATCTCTGCGCGTAAGGAAACCATTAGCATCAACATTCTGATAATCGTAATTATAGGGGCCGCGCTGGTTGGGATAAAAAGCAACATTTAAAACCGGGATGTTCGTAGGCACTCCCGGCAGGTTTTCACGGTTTGGCCATATCTCATCTTCATAAATCTCACGTACAAAATGGCTGGATTGGGAGTTTGCATCATCCTTAATATGATCAGGCGTTAACGAATTATTGCGGAGGAACAAAGGATCTATCACATACCAAGCCAGCTTGGCTCTGTTATAACCATACGAGCGGCTGGTACTACGAGCTTCAGAAAAAATATCATTTTGTCCCTGAGGCGTGCTTGAGAGCACCCATGAAGGAAATGATTTTACGTCAATAGATGTTTCGCTACCTTCAAAATCATCAATATAAGCATTACCTTCTTTTTCAATGGCACGCGAGTGTCCGGGAATCAGATGCGCAAACTCACCATCAAACGTTACAGACGATTTTTCTTTGGTTTCGATCAGCGGCAGTTTATCAACCATCTTGGTTAAAAACTGTGAAGGAGTTGTATACGTACCATTTAGTCCCCACATAGTATTTGATATCGGCTCATCACCAATATTCACTTTTTTGGTCAACGGACGTTCGGTAAGATTAAGAATAGTACCTCCGAGCAAAAAATTATCATTAACCTTATAATCAAAATGACTACCGATCAGCGTTTTTGTCTGCAAGTTATAAAGCGTATTACTTTCGAGAGAAACCTGTATAGGTGTTCCGGATTCAAGTAATCCCTGATTTAAAATCTTCAGACGTCCCAACGTGTAGTCAACAGTAAAGTCAACATTCTCCTGTAACTGTATTCCACCGGCAGTAACCTTCACCGAACCTTTAGGAATATTCATCGCATTAAGGGAAATATCCGAACCGGAAGAAGATTTATAACTGCCATGAATCAGAAACTTATTTTTACTTGCGGTTTGTTGTGCTTTAACTTTAGTTGAGTCGTACAGTTCACTGTAGACATATTTATTAACCACATCGGTATTCGAGGGCCCGATTTTCTTTTCAAGAAACTCACCAAAAGGTTCAAGAACAGGGAAAATGATTCTGCCATTATTCGGCAGTACGGTTACTCCGGGAACATAATCAAAGACCCCGTCGGGAGAGGCATCTAAAGCACTATTGAGCCGGTCAAGGTTCAACACCTGCACCAATAGTTGATTAGCGCTGTTCCCTTCGGGGATATAGGGCAGCAGCGTGCCGGTCTCATCATCTTTATAACCCACCTCAAGAATAAAATCTTCTGCTTCCATCTGATATGCCCCGATATAATAAACGTTTTTCATCATCAGATTCCAGTTCGGAAGCCGGGGCGTCATGTTCTTTGTTTTAATAAGCTTAAGGATAAGCGTCTCATTTGATTTCACTTCGGTTGACAGTTCGCCAACAGTGTATATTTTATTGTTATATTTATATTCATAAGCCACAGCAATCACCTCATCGGAAGTGAGAGCAAAATTAAGAGAGATATATCCCAGATTGGGATGAAAAGTGTACTCGGTAGGCGAGAGAAGGCGCGCATTTTCGACAAACTCATAGTCGGTTCCGCTTTGGAGCAATCCCATGGCAGCATCAATATTTGATCCATTACGAATGGCAGAGTTATCTTTAATGATGTTATAAAATGGATAGAGATTATTTGACGGGGCTGAACGACCGCTGAAATCGTTATTTTCACCCAATTGCATCAGTGCAATAATATTACGGGAGTTATCAAAAACACTGTTTTTATTAGTTACCCACACCTCCAGCTTGGTAATTTCAACGCCTGAAACAATACGAGGCAGCCGTGATAAGGATTGCTCGTAATTAGTGCGAAAATAATAGCCCAGAAAGAAGTGCCGGTTCGCATCATAATCATCAATGGGTACTTCAAATTTCTTCTTTTCGGCGCCACCTTCAATTTCAATTGTTTTCGTTTTCCCTTTCTGCTGTGAAAACACTGTAGTAACCGTCATTCGTCCGAATTTTAATTCGGTCTTAAGCCCAAACAGGTTCTGACTACCGGTGATTAGTGAGCCAGTAAGAGGTAACGCAACATTGCCGGCTTCAATTTTCTGAATAATTTCATCTTCTTCACCGGTATAGCCGATATTGGTTTTATTCTCAAAATCAAACGTTGCTTCAGTATCATAGGTTATTGCCAGTTTCACCTTATCGCCGATAGAACCTGTAACATTCATTTGTATTTTTTCCTGGAAATCGAAAGTAGTGGTTGACCTCAACCTTTCCTGCAAAGCGGGATTTTCAATTTTATTGGTATTGATACTAAAAATCAGTTCAGCCGAACCCTGTGGTTCGATACTTACCGTGTTATTACCAAAAATTTTATTAAAGGCCTCGCCTCCAATATTCAGAGAGGGCATAAACGAACGACCACCAGCAGTTTTGTCGCCGGCTTTCTCGTTCCAGTATTGACGCATCGAATTTTTGAAACGCATGCTTTTATACTCGTCGAGAGTAACCTGGCGGGCAGGCCTGTATTCCATATCTCCAATCTTATCAGTAATGATATATGTGTTCGATTCAGGGTCGTATTCAACCTGTGTTTTAATATTAGACGGATTTTTGAGCATAATACCCTTCGACTCATCTTCAGGTAACTGATAAGGATATGGTTCAACATCGCTGAAAGGATATTTGAGATCAATAGGTTTTCCTTTAACAGAAACGCTACTGGTATCCACAGGCGGATTACTGCGCACAGGTGCAGGAGTTACAGTATATCCGGCAACCGTAATGATGTAAAAGGTCAGAAAAGATATTATATAGCGGTATGCCGTCAGATTGCTAAATGGCATCGGTTGTTCGTTAGAGTCGTTTCAGCGCTTCCTTCACTAATTCCTCCACTCCGGCAGCCGGCTTTTCACTGAGGATTTTATCCAATACCTTTTCGGCCTGTCCTTTAACAAACCCGAGAGTTACCATAGCCGACAGGGCTTCGGATTTCGAACGGTTCCCGGACAATGCAGAGATAGTACCAGAGAGCAGAGTATCTTTTGCAAATTTATCTTTCAGTTCAACTACCAGACGCTCGGCTGTCTTTAAGCCAATGCCTTTAATGCTTTTGAGAAGTACAATATTCCCATTCACGATGGCAGTGCGTATTTCGACAGGAGATAATGATGAAAGAATAAGCCGGGCAGTATTTGCTCCAATACCCGATACAGATACGAGATGACGAAAGGTTTCCCTCTCATCATGTGTAGCAAAACCAAACAACAGATGAGCATCTTCACGAACAATCTGCTGAATATAAATAAGAAAAGAAGCACCGGGATTCACTCCAGAAAGTATAGTATAAGTTGACAATGAGATATTTATAAAATATCCGACACCATTGTTGTCAACTACTACGTAAGAAGGGTTTAAATCCTTGATCTGTCCTTGAATATATTCGTACATGGCTTATAAATAAGATATAACGTAAACAGTACATTTTTATTATTTAAAGAAAACATATTCTAATTACTGAAAAACAAATAGTTACACAATAGAACAATAAATTACCGCACTGTTTTAACGTTGAGCGTTCTTAAGCCGGTTGCGTAAGATTTGTTTATAGTAATCCCAGTTTTCAATTTTTTTCTGCGCAACGCCCGATTCCATAGCTGCCTTTGCCACAGCAGGTGAAACGACTTCAATCAGACGCGGATCAAGAGGTTTAGGAATAATATAACCTGAACCGAATTGCAAATTTTTAACATTGTATGCGCGCAATACAACATCAGGTACCGGTTCTTTAGCCAGTTCGGCAATAGCCCGGGTAGCAGCTATCTTCATTTCTTCGTTTATGGTTCTAGCCCGGACATCAAGCGCTCCACGAAAAATATAAGGAAAACCCAGCACATTATTAATCTGGTTAGGATAATCGGATCTGCCGGTAGCAAAAATAAGGTCGTTGCGGGCATTCATTGCTTTATCATAAGCAATTTCGGGATCAGGATTGGCCATAGCAAACACTATTGGTTTGGGAGCCATTGATTTGAGCATATCTTCGGTGACCTGATCGGCAACTGAAAGCCCAAGGAACAAGTCGGCACCCTTCATGGCCTCAGCCAATGTTTTCAGCGGCCGTGAAGTGGCAAATTGCCGTTTAGTGTCGTTCAGGTCTGTTCTGCTAGTTGTAAGTACTCCTTTGCTATCAGCCATTACGATATTTTCAGGTTTAATGCCCAATTTAATATAAAGTTTTGTACATGAAACAGCCGAAGCACCTGCGCCATTAACCACCATTTGCACATCACCTGCTTTCCGTCCTGTGAGTTCAAGTGCATTGAGCATACCTGCCGCAGAAATGATGGCCGTGCCATGCTGGTCGTCGTGAAAAACAGGAATATCTAATTCCTTCTTCAACCGTTCTTCAATTTCGAAACATTCAGGGGCCTTAATATCTTCGAGGTTAATCCCTCCAAATGTAGGAGCAATAGCTTTGACCACTTCAACAAAGCGGGACGGGTCCTTCTCGTCAACTTCAATATCAAACACATCAACATCAGCAAAAACCTTGAATAGCAATCCCTTGCCTTCCATTACCGGTTTACCAGCCAATGTACCGATATCACCCAGGCCAAGTACAGCAGTGCCATTAGATATTACTGCTACAAGATTCCCTTTTGATGTATATAAATAACAATCGTCGGGATTATCCTTTATTTTCAGGCATGGTTGCGCCACGCCGGGAGAATAGGCCAGAGAAAGATCATATTGCGTTGAATACGGTTTGGTGGGTATCACTTCCAGTTTACCCGGCCGGCCTTCAGCATGATATTTCAATGCATCTTCCTTTAACTTGTTTTGCATGAGAGTAAAATAATTTCTGTATTAGGGCAAAACTATATAATATTCACGAAAAAACAAGAGAATCAAGGACAGAGACCATTTGCTGAGCCAAAATTCTTTGTTCAAATCTTAAAATTTAAGATAATAAAAATCAACGAACCCGCTTATCAAATGATGGATTGCTTCCCTGGTCGTGTACCTGGCCGCGTAAAGGCCGGCAGCGACTTACAGCATCGGTAACTGCACCATGAAACAAACCAATCAGCTTGATATTCTTATCTACTGTATTACGATAAATTGTTTCCATGTCATCGTTATATTCAGGTTGCGTAAGATTGAATGCCGAGACACCGCGTAGTTGTGAAAATGATTCGATAAAATGCACACCCCTTCCGCAAAAATGTATGGCACCACCGCCAAACTCATCAAGAATACGTTGATTATAAATAAGTATAAACTCATCAATAATTTCGGGCGGAAGGTTCATTGCCGAATCGTCACGGAGCATAGTATGACCATGATGCATCATACCCCAGTGGAATGAATAACCGGATGAATCAGGAAAACGCTTCAGCCAGTGTTTCAAAAAAGTGATGTATGTTTCAGTAGCCAGGCATAGCAGGTCTTTAATGAGTTCTGGCTGAAAATACAGATCAGTAAAAATACCACTACCATAAAGCAGTTCGGCAATATCCATTGGTCCCTGGAAATCGGGGTGATAAATATGAATATGTTTGCTGCACAGGGGAAACCGGGCAAGCTGCTCCTTCATATAATCAGCTGTTTCCCATACACGGCCCATCAAACCGCTGTGCAGTGCAGGCACTCCGGCACTGATTATTTTTTTCAGCTTTTCCTCATCCACCGGCTTAGTGATTGCCAGAGTATCAAGTTCATCATCAAGAAAAAACATCTCGGCTCCAAAAGCTGAAGTCAGCGTGCCGGTACCATAGTTCGGCCGGATAGTAAGCAAAGCGCCACTACCGGCTGAAAGAACCTTGTTGCACGAATAATCCAACTCTCGTAGCATGGCAAGTTCGATATTAGCATACGTATCATTAATCAAAATGCGATTCCAGTCAATGCCTGGCAAAACAGGTTGCGGGCGGACAGGAGAAAAATACTCCATTGTACACCTGTTGTTGTTAAAATTAATCCACTGGTCAAGTAGTGTCAGCTCAACATTATCACTGATGCGTTTTTCCAGATCATTTAAAAATTGTTCTATCATTTTATAATAAAATAGTTCAAACGAATACGATGATATGCTTCACTTTGACTGTAATTACAATCCTGTGAAAAATATCATGTATCCCACACAACAAATTTATCCTGAAAGAATACAATGCAAGTTATGAAAATATTTGAATTGGCAAAGCTTTAGCAAAAGTAGAAAAAAACAACCGGAATGGAACAATTTACACTAATATTCTTCCGGATTAAAAACGAACCCGGTTAAAACAAAGTACCCGAACACATCTATCCAAGAAGACATCATTAATAAGCAATTGCCTCGCAAACAGCTTATCTCAATCGTTATACTTACATTTTCAATAACTTTTGTTTTTACTATACTTCATCAACCGTTCAGTACTACAATAATTTTTTTATACATTGTCATCAAATACAGGTAATCTAAAGTATTATTGCTTTTGTATTGATTTAATGCATTATTTTTGTTCAATATAACTTATTCTGAAAAAAGATGGATACACAAGCAGCAGGCGAAAGAATAATGTATCTGCGTAACCGGTTAAACAGCCACAATTTTGCATATTATGTGCTGGCCCAACCGGAAATCAGCGATAGAGAATATGATACATTAATGCAGGAACTGCTGAAACTCGAAAGCCAATATCCTCAATTCGCCGATGACCTGTCTCCATCATGCCGCGTAGGGAATGACCATAACGAAGAATTCACGCAGGAGAAACATATCTACCCGATGCTGTCACTGGGCAATACCTATTCAAAAGAAGAACTGCTTGATTTTTTTGATCGTATCAATAAATCGCTCAATGGAGAAACCGTTGAATATGTTTGTGAATATAAGTTTGATGGAGTAAGCATCAGTATTCTTTACAAACAGGGAAAGATGATACGGGCACTTACCCGCGGCGACGGAGAAAAAGGCGATGTAGTTACGGCAAATATCAAAACCATACGCAGCATTCCGGTGCTTCTTCAAAACAGCGGTTATCCCGACGAATTTGAAATTCGTGGTGAAATATATATACCACGCAAGGACTTTGAACGGTATAACCGGTTAAGAGAAGAAGCAGGAGAAGAGCCCTTTGCTAATCCTCGAAATGCAGCCGCCGGCTCAATCAAACTCCAGAATTCGGCCGAAGTTTCACAACGGCCTTTGCAATGTTTTATGTATTACATTTTAGGAGAAAACCTGCCCTATACAGATCACTACGAAGTATTAAAGCAAGCCGCCCATTGGGGATTCCGGATTTCGAAAGACATCCGCAAATGCACTACCAGCAAAGAGGTATTCGACTTTATTGATGAAACCAGGGATAAAAGAAACATGCTGGACTATGACATTGACGGAATAGTTATCAAAGTAAATTCGTTCAGCCAGCGTGAACGGCTGGGCTATACGGCTAAATCACCACGGTGGGCCGTGGCCTATAAATATCCGGCCGAACAGGTTAAAACACGACTTCTCTCTGTTGATTTTCAGGTAGGCCGTACAGGTACCATAACACCGGTTGCCAATCTGGACCCGGTACAGCTCGGGGGCACGGTGGTTAAACGCGCCTCACTACATAATGCACAACAAATCAAACTACTGGATATCCGGATAAACGATATGGTAACTATTGAAAAAGGAGGAGAAATCATTCCTAAAATCACAGCCACCGACCCTTCATCCCGAACCGTTACCAGTATGCCATTAGAGTTTCTAACACATTGTCCGGAATGTAATACACCTCTTCAAAATAATGAAGGAGAAGCTGCCGTTTTTTGCCCGAACCAGGAAGGATGTCCACCACAAATCAAAGGACGTATCGAACATTTTATATCACGTAAAGCAATGAATATCAACGCTGCAAGTGCAACAATTGACCTTCTGTATATCAAAGGAATAATTAAAACGCCGGCCGACCTTTATCGTCTAAAAAAGGATGACCTGACAGGGCTTGAACGATGGGGTGAAAAATCAGCCCAGAACCTGATTAATAGTATTGAGTTGTCCAAACAAACTCCCTATCATCAGGTACTGTATGCGCTCGGTATCCGCCATGTAGGAGAGACAACGGCGCGTAAACTGGCACAACATTTTCCATCAGTTGAACTGCTGATGAATGCGCGAACAGATGAACTAACAACCGTTGAAGAAGTAGGAGAAACCATTGCACAGAGTATAGTTGAATACTTCGGTAAACCGGGAAACAGGCAATTGATTGAACAACTAAAATCAGCAGGGGTAGCACTCACAGCCGGAAAGCAGGAACGGGAATCTGACCTTCTGATGGGAAAAACCTTTGTAGTATCCGGCACTTTCCACCGCTTTTCGCGCGAAAAAATTAAAGAAACGATTATACAAAATGGAGGAAAGATAGCAGGTTCAATATCCTCTAAAACAAATTATCTGGTAGCCGGCGAAAATACAGGACCTAAAAAAACGGCAGAGGCGCAACGACTGAATATCTCTGTAATCAGTGAGGACGATCTGATCAAGCTGATTGAAAAAACGGCAGAATGAACTATATTATAATAAATCCTTAACCGGAATTTGACAATTAATATTTTCAACTACAAAATCCTGGTTAAAAAATATCGTATTATCAGTTTTTTTATTTCGCTTTTTATTAAACTTGCATTATGAACCTCAGAGAAAAAGCCGGACGATATTTTTTATTACAAAAGCTCAAAAAAACAACCAGACAAAGAGCTGTAACCAATATTCATCAGGCAAAAACCGCCGGGGTGCTCTTTCATTCCGATGGTAAACCGGGAGAATTTGATAAAATCAGTGGCTTGCTCGATTATCTGACACAAAAACATATTAAAGTAGACGCTTTATGCTATCTTGATAAGAAAAAAATACCACATTACTACCTGCATCTGAAAAATATTGCTGTATACAGCAAGAAAGATTTAAACTGGTTTTATATACCAAAACGGCTTTCAGTAAAAAATTTTATACAAACCAAACATGATTTGCTGATTGATTTGTGTACAAAAAAAAAGATCCAGATCGAATATGTCAGTGCATTAAGCAATGCCAAATTCAAGATAGGCAGATATGAAGAAAACAGCAAAATACACGACCTGATGATCAACACAGGGACAGATGACATGGAATTTTTTATTGAGCAGATCAAACATTTTCTGACAACCATTAATAATTAAACACATGAAAAACACTCCATTTAAAGGTACAGGCGTCGCTATTGTAACACCCTTTAAAGATGATTTAAGTATAGATTATACGGCACTGGGTATGCTGATTAACCGGAATATTACACATGGTATTGACTATATCGTGTTATTGGGGACAACCGGCGAGTCGCCCACTATAACCGAAGATGAAAAACATGCGCTGATTGATTTCGCTGCCGATACCATAAATGAGCGGATACCACTGGTAGTAGGTTTTGGCGGCTACAGCACCCAGGAAGTTATTCATTCAATCAAATCAACAGATCTCGAAGGGGTTGATGGTATTTTGTCCGTTTCGCCTTATTACAATAAACCATCACAGGAAGGGTTATACAATCACTTTACCGCAATTGCAAAAGCCAGTCCGGTACCTGTGATCATTTACAATGTACCCGGCCGAACAGGAAGCAATATTTGCGCCGAAACGGTTTTACGTCTGGCGAAAACCGAAAATATTGTTGGAATTAAAGAGGCCTCAGGCAATCTGTCGCAAATTATGCAAATTATTAAAAATAAACCCGGCGATTTTCTGGTTATTTCAGGTGACGATGCCATTACACTTCCTATTATCGCACTTGGCGGCCATGGAGTAATATCTGTATTAGCCAATGCTTATCCGCGTGAAACATCTGCAATGGTTATTGAAGCACTAAATAAACATTTTGATAAAGCAGCAACCATACATTACCGATTACTCGACCTGATGGAACTGCTTTTTGCAGAAGGGAGTCCGTCCGGTATTAAAGAAACACTGAGTATCATGAACTTATGTTCAAATAACCTACGCCCTCCACTTACACCGGTAAGCAAGCACCTTCACGAAAAAATTGAGATGTTTATTAACAATTTCAAATAACCATTAAACCTTTACGTTAAGCCATAGTCAATTGTAATATTCAATAATAAAGTATTAACCAAAAATCATCGTATTATGAAACGTATAGCATTTATCTCGTTAACAGTACTACTAACCTCTATGTTTTACGGTTGCGCCCCAAAACGTTCGGTGCAACGCGTAAATCCCGATCAGCAGATTGATTTAAGCGGACGGTGGAACGACACCGATTCGCGTCTTGCAGCCGAAGAACTCACCCGCCAGGTGCTGGGCGAGAAATGGCTTCCGCGATTTGAGCAGTCGCACGACAGCAAAAGACCTGTACTAATTGTCGGAATAATCAATAACAAGAGCCATGAGCATATTGATACCGAAACATTCATCAAAGATATTGAAAGAGCAATTATCCAAAATGGTTCGGTACGACTGGTACAGGCAGGTGATAAAAGAGAGGAGTTACGCAGGGAACGTGCCGATCAACAAGAATTTGCTTCAGCACAAACCGTCAAACAGTGGGGTAAAGAACTGGGAGCCGACTTTATTATGCAGGGATCAGTGAATTCCATTGTTGACAGCTACGGCAAAGAACAAGTCGTTAACTATCAGATCAATCTTGAACTTACCGACCTTGAAACGAATGAAATTGTTTGGATAGGTGATAAGAAAATCAAAAAATATATTAGAGATTAGCAGCAGGCAGCCGTAAAATTGTTACGGCTGTTCTGTTTTATATCTACTTACTGCATTGTAATATATGCCATAATTTGCTTTTGGCTTAACCAGGGAAATCTATAGCCATTAAAATGAAAATACTGAAAAAATACCGACTGTTGTTTCTGCTACTGCTGCTGCCTTTCCTTTGGAAATGCGCAACCTATTACCGCAGAACGCTGCAGTTCCAGGAATATGTTCAAAGCGGAAATTTTGATAAAGCTGATCTTTGGCTCGAAAACGACAGCAAAGACAAAGAAGGGAAAAATAAACTGCTTTATCTTTTCAACCGCGGGTATGTCAATTTTATACTCGGACAGCCGCAAAAGAGTAACCTTTATTTTCAGCAAGCCGATCAGTTAATTGAAGACCAAATGAAAAACCCGGTAAACGAAGCGCTTGCTCTGTTGTCAAATCCAATGATTAAACCTTACAAACCGGAAGATTTTGAGGCCGTGATGCTGCATTACTTTACCGCACTCAATTATATAAGCACATCACAACTCAGCGATGCTTTGGTTGAATGCCGCAGAGTAAATATTAAACTGAATAAACTCAATGACAGTTATTCCAACAAAAAAAACCGTTACCAGCGTGATGCTTTTGCTCACCTGTTAATGGGACTGGTATATGAAGCCAGTCGTGATTATAATAATGCATTTATTGCATACCGTAATGCCTATGAGATTTACAGGGACGACTATTCGAAACAATTCGGGGTAAGTGCTCCGCAGCAATTACGCAACGATCTGCTGCGGACAGCATATATCTGCGGCTTTTTTGACGAAGTAAGGTATTATGAAAAAGAATTCAACACCCAATACCAGCACGTACTCACCACTGAACCACAACTGGTATTTTTCTGGATGAACGGTTTCGGACCTGTAAAACACGAATGGAGCATAAACTTTACGGTATTGCCCGGGCAGGTTGGTTACGTCACTTTTGTGAATGAAGAGATGGGCATCAACCTTCCGTTCTATATTGGCGACAGGCCGGCCAATGAACGAAATGGTTTTTCACAATTACGGTTTTTACGGGTAGCTTTTCCAAAATATATTGAACGGGCGCCTATCTATGTGTCTTCGACCATTGATATTAACGGTAAAACGGCTCAATTGCAGATGGCAGAGAATATCAATGATATTGCTTTTAAAACATTACACGACAGGATGATGCGTGAGTTAGGCAATTCACTGCTGCGACTGGCTGCCAAGAAAGCCCTTGAAACCGCGGCCTCAAGCCAAAACGCCAACCTGGGGACTGCTGTAAGCATTGCAAATGCACTTACCGAAAAAGCCGACACCCGGAACTGGCAGACCTTGCCCTACTCCATCAGCTACATCAAACAACCATTAAGAGAAGGAGAGAATAAAATCACCTTTACAGCCACAGGCCGCCGTGGCGAACGAAAAAACCACGAATTGATTATCCATGCACTAAAAGGACAAATCTATTTTGTTCCATATCATACCATAGAATCGTTTAACCCCGTGCAATAAAGCCCCTGAAGGATTTCACATTTATCAGGTTAAACATTTTAACGATACTCAAACATGATGGTCTCGGCGCCGGGAAAAAGAAATGCCAGCCGCTTCATTTCATTATAACCCAGCTTTCGCGCATCCCTTCCTCCGCCCTTATTTCGCGCAAGATGCATATATTCGTTAGTAAAACTATAAATGATGGTATGACCTTGCATAACAATAGTTGTAAAATCTTCTTTTGAAAAAGAACACGATATACTCATTGAAAAAAATTTAATACTCTTATTATTTGTTGTAAGTTTATCATATTCCTCGCTTGTCTGGCGCATAGTGAAACCCTCCTGCTTCAGAAGGTTAATCATTTCCATATAGGATTCCTTTACGCTTTTAGTTGTTTTAATGATGATGGTATTGGCCCCTTTAAAATCTTTTGTTCCCTGACCACTTACAACACTGGTCATAGTGAAAAAACACCATAAAAACAGGAATAATCCTCGGCACATAACAACAATAATTATCCGAAGGTAATACTTTTTCTGATATTATACCGGAATTTTGCAGTTGTATAATTCAACTGCAAAATCTATGTTAAATCCGGTCGAATTAAACTATCTTTGACCAAATTTAATCCATGAGAGACAAGACAGGAAATTTTGGTCGTCGCCGTCCAGGGGGTAACCGCAGCTATAAACGTACTTCAACGCGTCCTGAACGGAATGATTCATACGGCCGGAGCCGGAGGAATGATGAACCAGCCAGCCGTACCAGAAAACCTTACAACGACCGGCTATCATACAACAAGCGCAGAGCGACTGATAATAGAAAAAGTGAAGAAAGCCGGCAGGATAAAGACACACCCAGAGACAGAAAACCACAAAGCGGACGCAGCGAGTGGAGTAACAATAGAAACAGGAGTAGTGAATCCGGCAGATTTGAAAGCGGGAATAGCCGGTATAGTGAACGACGATTCACCGACAAGAAAGATGGATACCGGAAACCAATCAGTCGTGAGCGCAGATCAGATGACAAACCATATTCATCAAGAAACACCGAAACCCGCCAGCCGGACAGAAGAGAAGGCCGTTATGGAGAACGCCGCTTCAGCGACCGGAGAGACAGAGAACGAAAACCATTTGGCCGTGATCACAGAACAGATGACAGACCATATTCTTCAAGATACAACGAAAGCCGCCAACCGGACAGAAGAGAAAACCGGTATAGCGAACATCGCTTTAACGGCCGGCAGAATAACGACCGGAAAACCTTTCGGCGCAATGACGAAGAACATTCTATAGCACGAAAAAAAAATGACAGTAGCCGCTCACGGCACACGTACAGCGACAAACCCTCAACCGGCAAGCGCTACCAGCGAACAACCGGCTACGAAAAACCTGTTGTATTTAACAAAGACAGCAAACCCTATAATAAGCAGGAGAAAAGATTATATAACCAACGAAACGAAGTTCAGTTTACCGCAAAATCCGGGTCTATTGAAAAAGAACAGACTGCAGGAGAAGAACTTATCCGTCTTAACCGTTTTATTTCAAATTCAGGTTTGTGCTCAAGACGTGAGGCCGACGACCTGATTAAAGCCGGTGTAATCACTGTTAATGGAAAAATAGTAACCCTTGTCGGTACAAAGGTTAAGATAACCGATGATGTGCGAAGCAACGGAGAGCCCCTTCATCCTGAACGGAAAGTATACATCCTGCTCAACAAACCCAAAGATTATGTAACCACCGTTGATGATCCGCATGCCCGTCATACAGTTATGGAGCTAATTGCAGGCGCATGTCCTGAGCGTGTGTACCCGGTAGGCCGCCTTGACCGGAACACCACTGGGGTATTGCTGTTCACGAATGATGGGGAAATGACCAAAAAGCTCACGCATCCTTCATACCAGATGAAAAAAATATATCATGTTGTACTTAACCGTAATGTTAAGCCGGATGATTTGCGAAAACTGGTTGACGGCGTAACATTGGATGACGGCCATACGGTATCAGCGGATGAAGCCAGCTATGTCAATGAAGTAAAATCAGAAGTAGGTATCGAAATCCATTCGGGCGAGAACAGGGTCGTACGCAGGATGTTTGAATCGCTGGGCTACGAAGTCGCAAAGCTTGACCGGGTCTATTTCGCAGGTCTTACCAAAAAAAATATTGAACGTGGAAAATGGCGTTTCCTGACACCTAAAGAGATCAACCTTTTGAAAATGAGCCAGGGCTGATTTATTACCGGACTATGACAACACATAAGGCAGGATTTGTAAATATCATCGGCAATACCAATGCAGGTAAATCTACACTGATGAATGCTCTTACCGGTGAAAAACTATCGGTAGTTACACCCAAAGTACAAACAACAAGACACCGGATTATGGGCATCGTGAGCAGTGATCATTATCAAGTGGTATATAGCGACACACCCGGATTTCTCAAGCCGGCATACCGTCTTCATCAGCACATGCTCGACCAAATCTACAATGCTATTGATGATGCAGATATCATATTATTTGTAGCTACTGTAGATGATGATCTGAAAAAACTCTTTGTTCCCGAGCCGGTCATCCGCACCAAAGTGCCGGTGATCACCGTGATCAATAAAATTGATAAAACAGATGAACCCACGATTCAACAACATACAAAGGCATGGAAAGAAATTCTTCCGGCAGCAATGATTATGCCTGTATCAGCGTTAAAAAAAATAAATACCGAAAAACTATTTGATACCGTAACAGGATTATTGCCCGACCATCCGCCCTATTTTCCGGCAGATGAATTATCAGATAAGCCGGAACGTTTTTTTGCTTCAGAGATTATCCGTGAAAAAATCCTTTTGAATTACTATGAAGAGGTTCCTTACAGTGTGGAGGTGGAAATTGAACGGTTTAGCGATGAAGGCAAAATCCTCCATATTCACGCGGTAATCCATGTCAACAGGCCAACGCATAAATCAATTATTATCGGTAAAAAAGGCGAGGCGCTGAAGAAAACAGGAACTGAAGCGCGGATGGATATGGAAGTGATGTTTGGAAAAAAAGTTTATCTTGAATTGTTTGTGAAAGTCACCGAGAACTGGCGTGAAAACGACAGGGTATTGCGCCGCTTCGGATATATAAGCGAAAAATGAGCCGTATTGTAGCTATAGTAGGAAGACCGAATGTTGGAAAATCAACCTTTTTCAACCGCATCACACAAAGCCGCAACGCCATTGTTGACGAGACCAGCGGAGTAACCCGCGACAGGCATTACGGAAAAGCGGAATGGAACGGCATTGAATTCTCAATGATTGACACCGGTGGGTACATTACCGGATCGGACGATATTTTTGAAGAAGAAATATGCCGGCAGGTGACCCTGGCCATTGAAGAAGCCGATCTGATTCTCTTTCTTGTAGATGTTATGGATGGTATTTCCAATACCGACACAGTAATTGCGCACCTGCTCCGGAAACAAAAAAAGAAAGTAATACTGGTTGCCAACAAAGCAGATAATACAGCCAAATCAACCGCAGCAAGTGAATTTTACGAATGGGGATTCACCGATATTTATCCTGTATCTTCGATCAACGGCACAGGAACCGGCGACCTGCTTGATGCAGTAACCGATTATCTGAAAAATATGTCGTACGAACCGGAGCCGGAACTTCCGCGCTTCTCGATTGTTGGACGCCCCAATGCCGGTAAATCAACGCTTCTGAATACCCTCACCGGATTACAACGCAGCATCGTTACACCAGTAGCAGGTACAACACGAGACACCATCTATACCCGGTATAACAAATACCATCATGATTTTTTTCTGGTGGACACCGCCGGAATCCGAAAACGGGGAAAAGTAAAAGAAGATATTGAATTCTATTCGGTGATGCGTGCCGTACGTGCCATCGAGCAATCGGATGTGTGTATTCTGATGATTGATGCTACACGCGGCATCGAAACACAGGATCTGAATATTTTTTACCTGATTGCCCGAAATAATAAAGGGGTTGTTGTTGTTGTGAACAAATGGGACTTATACCCAAAGGATCATAAATCGGCAGATGATTATTCCAAGCTGATCAAAAACCGGCTGGCGCCCTTTAATGATGTACCGGTATTATTTGTTTCGGCTCTCGAGAAACAACGCATCCACAAAGTACTCGACGAGGCAGTGCGGGTATATGGCAATCGCAGCCGCCGTATACCGGGCGCTAAACTAAATGAAGAAATGCTGGCTGTAATCGAAAAAACACCACCACCCTTCGTTAAAAGCAAACAGGTAAAAATAAAATATATCAGTCAGCTACCCACCCCCTATCCGGCTTTTGTACTTTTCTGCAACCATCCGCAATATGTGCGTGACTCGTATAAACGATTTATTGAAAATCAACTCCGCGAACGCTACGATTTTAACGGCTCGCCGGTAATGGTATACTTCAGACAAAAATAATCCTTGTCGAAAATCCAAAACAATCAGACACACCGGATAACGCCGGTTGTGCCATATCTCTATAAAAAAACAGAAGCCACATACCGAGCAGCATCACACTTTAATAATTCCTTTGCGTATAGCATACATCACCAAGCTGGCCGTATTTTTACATCCGGTTTTTTCAAGGATATTAGCCCGGTGTTTATCCACGGTGCGTTTACTGATAAACAGCTTATCACCAATCTCCTGATTATTCAATCCTTCGCAAATCAACTGAAGAATTTGCGCTTCGCGTTCAGAAATCTCATCTGTTTTTTCATTCATAAGATTTGAACCCTTCAGGTTGCGAACAATCGAATACAACAGCTCCTGAGAGAAACAATTTTCGCCGTGCGCCACCGTTTCAATGGCATTGAGCACTTCAGTAATTTCCGAATTCTTAAGCAGAAAACCTTTCACTCCTGCCTCAATCATTTTAAAATAAAACTCATTCTCGCCAAACATCGAAAGAGCTATAATACGCATATCGGGATTACGCTGCAAGGCCATACGGGTAGTTTCTTCCCCGTTCAGTACCGGCATATCTATATCCATCAGCACAATGCTGTCAGGATAAGCATCCATCAGGTCTAAAAATTCCTGACCATTTGAGGCCTCGGCAACTACTTCGGTAGCCGGATTATTATTCAACAATAATTTAAGCCCGTCCCTGAATAATTTATGATCATCAACCAGAATAATTTTGTGCCTGCTCATTTTTCCGCTTTTTGTTTAACCGTTATTACGGCTTGCATTCCTTTGCCATTAATACTGGTAAAAGAAGCCGATCCGTCAATTGTTTTTATTCGTGATAAAATATTCTGCAATCCCATACCGGAGGTATTGCCTTCAATAACAAGAGGAACATCAAATCCTTTGCCATCATCTTCGTAAATAATCACCAGATCATTGTTTTTACAGTTCAGGCGAATATAGCCATTTTTTGCACCGGAATGACGAAGGGTATTATTTACCAATTCGCAAATGGTGCGGTATAAAATAACCTCTGTATTTTTATCGAGTCGTGACGGCCAGGCCTCTGTATCAATATGAATGGCTATCAGCTTATTTTCATTAATCTTATCGGTGAATGATTTAACCGCTGATACCAGTCCGAAATGCTCAAGCACATAAGGACTAAGGTTATTAGAAATTTCCTTAATACTCTTGATGGCCTCGTTAACAACCGAATCGGCATTCTTCAATATTTCTTTATCCTCTTTCGGACGCTCCATCTGTAAGAGAGCAGAAACAGAAAGCTTAAGCGACGACAGCAAGGGGCCGAGACCATCATGCAGGTCTTTGGCAAAACGCATCCGTTCGCGCTCTTCGGTTTGAATGACAGCATTAAGAACCCGCTCCTCTCCTATTTTCCGGATATTCTCAATTCGTTTCAGATAATTAAAAATCTCGGGGATAATGAAAACACCGATGGAAAGGAAAATGGCTATTACAACCGACAACCAGTCGTTGATCAGTGAGATCGGTTCAGAAAAATCATTGCCAATATACTGGTAGAGATCAACCAGCCGTTTGATTGCCATAAATAAAAATCCGGCCGACACCAGTATCCAGGATATACGATACTTGGTGCGGCGGGTAAGACCGATGGCGATAATGGCTGCAACAAACTGCAGGATAATGGAAATTACTATGGCAATAAGACGTATCATGAATCGAGTATCATGGGTAAAAGTAAATAAAAATCCGGTAATCGTATTCAGCTATATCCATAGAATGCCGGCTTTACTAAGCACCTGTGGGATAAATCACCGGACGCATGAACAACAATATTGATTAGAATTGTTTAATTTTAAATGCTTCTAATTAAGGGAAGCTTTCAATCAAGGATAAACCCAATTAATTCAAGTAGTTCGTCTATTTGCAGAAACATCTATTGAATAAATCAGGATAACTGCTAATCACGAATAATTATTTGTTAATCATCAGTTTGCAACCCTATTAAAAACCTGTCAATATTTTTTTTCATAATAATTAAGAAATCATATATCTTTGCGCATCCTTTCTTTTGGGTGAAGCTGGAAAAAAGGGAAATATTTTCAGAAAGTGAGAATTCGCATTGTTAGAGACAAACACAACGTTTAATTAATATCGGAGGACAACTATGATTTATGTTGTATCGGGTGCTATTATCCTTTCAGCCATTCTGGCTGTGATTTTACGCAATCCCCTGTTATCTGTATTTTCATTAGCCACAGTATCCATGTTTCTGGCAATCCTGTTTTATCAGCTTGGGGCGCCGGTGGCAGGGGCTTTTGAATTATCGGTCGGCGCAGGTCTGATCACAATACTGATTGTACTCACACTAACCTTTATACAACCCAAAAGCGATAAGTCAACACAAGCACCTATCCTTCTGATAATCATTGGCTCGGTGATTACACTGCTGTTCTTTGTAGTATTTATGTATTGGCTTCCCCAGGAAACCACTTCAGCAGCAACAGGTGCCGGAAGCTGGCTGGGCGTTGGTGAGGTATTGTGGAAAACACGCTCGTTCGACTTGTTCCCGGTGGCATTAGTCATTTTTGCAGCCGTATTCGGTATATTGGCCTTATTACGCAAACAAAAAGAAACCATTCAATGAATCTCATTCCTATTATTCTTACGCTCTTTGGTATCGGCATCTTCTGTCTGCTTACAAAGCGCAACCTGATTAAGACCTTAATTGGCATTGAACTGCTGGGTAAAGCAACTACCTTAGCCATCATCTGGGGAGGTGTGATACAAAACAACATTCTGTATGTACAAAGCTTGGCAGTAATCATTATTATTATTGAAGTGATTGTAGTTGCTGTTTTCCTGGCGCTCATTTATGCTTTCCACCAGAAGAGTAATACATTAGACACAGACGAATTAAGGAGGTTACAAGGATGAATAAAGAAATTGCTGCTCTGCTGATTCTGCTGATCCCGTTTATCGGGGCAGCGCTGGTGCCATTTATTAATATGGTATCCAAAAAGATAGTACCCTATTTTGCCGTGCTCACCGGATTATTATCTTCCGTTATTGCTTTCATGCTGGTATCCTCCGGTGCAGAGGGAGTTGAGATATCCATCCCCTGGCTTCCGGGTTTCTTTTCCGCCGGATTTATTCTTGATCCGGTATCGCTCGCGCCGGCGCTGATCGCAACATGGATTGGCTTTCTGGTATTGGTGTATTCTCTCGGCTATATGAAAGATGAGGAAAATCTGTCCCGATATTATTCTGCAACCCTTTTATTCATCGGCGCTATGGCCGGGATGTCTATGGCCGATAACTTTATTTCACTGTTTTTCTTCTGGGAGGTTATGGGCGTATGCTCCTACCTGCTCATCGGGTTCTTTTATCTTGACGCTAAAGCGGCCGACGCGGGATTCAAAGCATTCCTTACAACAAAAATCGGAGATATTGGCCTGCTGGCTGCCATTTTGCTGCTCTACCGGTTTACCGGAACATTCAATATTGCCGAAAACCTGCAGTTAAGTGTCAACATTGCATTTCCCGCTTTATCCATCATTGCCTTCGGCTTCATTCTTGGCGCTGTAGGGAAATCGGCACAGGTTCCGCTGCATGTGTGGCTGCCTGACGCGATGGAAGCCCCTACCACCATCTCCGCGCTGATTCATGCCGCTACAATGGTGAATGCCGGTGTTTACCTGCTGGCACGTGTTCACCCCATCCTGGTACAGGTTCCTGCTGCTGCCCATACAGTGATGTGGATAGGTGTGCTTACTGCGCTACTGGGGTCTTTTCTGGCTGTCTTTAATAACGATTTGAAACGTATTCTGGCCTATTCCACAGTATCATAATTAGGATATATGATTTTTGCCATAGGTATGGGCGGCATCTTTGCATCCCAGTTTCATCTTTTCTCTCATGCCATTTTCAAGGCATTGCTCTTCCTTTGTGCCGGCGCCGTGATCCATGGGATTCATACACGCGACATCCGTGAAATGGGAAATTTAAAAAAATATATGCCACTAACCGCTGTCTGCTTTTCTATCGGTGTGCTCGCGCTCATGGGTATCCCGGTGATGAACGGCTTTTTCTCCAAGGATCTGATCCTCGAAGTGGCCGTAGAAGAAAAAATGTGGCTGCCGCTGGCGCTGGCTGTAACTGCTGCTATGCTTACCGTTTTCTATTCGGTACGCACAACCTGGAAAGTCTTTTTCGCTAAACAAACCAACGAAAAGCATGCGCATGAAGCCCCGTTCAGCATGTTGCTCCCGCTGATACTGCTGGCTGCCGGCACGCTTTTTTCATGGATCCTGATCGGCCGCATCACGCTTGCATGGGAGCATGCCGGATATAATATTCATGAACTCTCCTGGAGCGAACTACTGAAAGAAACCTTTGGCTCACATGCATTCCTTTATACGATGATAGCGCTGCTGGCAGGTATCGGACTGTTCAGCATCCGCAAACCGATTGGACGCGCACTCAACACCAACGCGGCGGGCTTTATGCGTCTGGCAGGCACCGGATTGGGCTTTGATCTTGTTTACGGTTACCTCATCCACGCAATATTAAAAACCGGTGAAGCCATCCGGTATTTCTGGGACGAAAAGGTAATGGAAGGGCTGAACAAAATAACCGGGCAATTCACGATCTGGTTAAGCCGTATGTTTTGTAAACTACAAACCGGAGATCTGCACTGGAATCTGGTATATATCTTAATCGCATTGATCATTATTATTGTAACAGTAGTATGGTAACAAACACAATTATTACACAACTGCTCCCGCTGGCCGGGTGCTTACTTATTTTGCTGATACCCCGCAACCGTCAGGTTTTGGCTGTTATCGCAACCGTTCTGTTTGCACTGGCTGAAATGGTCATCGCTGCCATATCCATTAAAAACGGCGCTCAATTTAACGCCTCCACCGGCTTTGGTGTTACACTTTCTTTTAATTTCGACAAACTGGCCGCTCTCACAATAATGGTTATTTCGTTTGCCACGGCTGCGGCTGCATTATATTCTCTACGTCATAGCGGACTGGCTAATTCATTCTATTCAATGATTATGCTTATCCTCTTCGGCACCACCGGCGTGGCGCTGGCTGCTGACCTGATCCAGTTTTATGTGTTCTGGGAGGCCATGCTTATCCCGGCATGGATACTGGTAATCAATAACAATGAAGAACCGGAAAAAGTAAAATATGTTTCACTTAAATTCTTTATCATCACTCATATCGGAGCCGTACTCATGCTGGTGTCTATCCTCTGGATTAATTCACTGACAGGACTAAGCAATATGGCATCTCTTGCGGCAGCGTTAACTTCGCTTCCTTTGCAGTTAGTAACCATACTTGCGGTGCTGTTTATTATGGGCTTTATTGTGAAGCTTGCGATATTTCCGTTCCATAGCTGGCTGCCCGATGCCTACACCTCATCAATTATGCCTGTAACACTGATTCTCGTCGGTGTACTCACCAATATTGGTATTTACGGATTGGCGCGATTTATATCCTTTTTCGGGACTGCTGCGCTGGCACCTGTTTCGGTCATCCTGATGGGCGCTGCAGTAATTACTATGTTTTACGGCGGCATCATGGCGCTGGTTGAAAAAAATATCAAACGCATTCTTGCCTATTCGTCCATGAGTCAGATGGGCTATGTTCTTTTTGCTCTTGCCACACTGATTCCTTTAGGTATTGGCGGCGCGATGTTCAATTTAGTGAACCAGGCCATAACAAAAATCTTATTATTCATCGCTATCGGTACGGTTGCGGCTTATGCCGGCACGTACGATATCAGCTTCTTAGGCGGATGGGGCAAACGTCTTCCGTTCATCGCCATTATTGCAACAGCAGGTGTTTTATCACTGGTTGGCGCTCCGCCGGCCATAGGTTTCTGGCCTGAACTGCTGACATTTTCTGCCGGGTTTAATGCAGGCCATCTGTGGCTTTCGATCCTTGCTCTAGTGGCATCCGTGATTTCTGTAGCTTATGGTTTCCGGCTCATCCGGCTCACCTTTCACGGTGACTACAAGGGAAACGATGTGGTCAAACTTACACCTGTAGCTTCCACACTCACGGTAGCAGGTATTTGTTTTGCATTATTACTGGTGCTGGGCATTTTTCCCGGCATCCTTTATTCTATAATTCTTGAATCGTTAACACAGATAGGTTTCACAATCGGAGGTTAAATGAATACAGCGGTCCAAATCACAACTACAGTTTACCTGTTGCTGGCAGGAGTTATTGCCAGCTACTTTGCCGGTCTCTTCAATAAAAAATTTGAACGCCAGGCATCGGCTCTGACAGCCATCATCGCGCTTATCAGCGCAGCAGTGTTTTTTGTTCCGGTTTTTCCGGCACTAAAGCAGTCAACCTGTGTTATCAAACTGTTTGGAACCCTCGAATGGGAAGTAACTCTGCTGAGCGCCATCATCACCGGCACCGGCATGCTGCTAACCATCATCGTTGCCATTTATTCGTTTGCTTACATGGAACATGACACGGGCAATAATAAATTTTTCCCCTTATTGATCCTGCTGCTATTATCAATTTTCGGATTAAATTTTTCCACTGACCTGTTCACCTTATATATCTTTTTCGAACTGCTTGCTGCATCATCATTCGCACTGATTGCATTCAGAAAAGATGAATGGGATCCGGTAGAAGCAGGCATTAAATTTCTGGTTATGTCAGCTCTCGGTTCAGCACTGATAGTGCTGGCCATCGCCTTAATCTATATGAATTACGGCTTGCTCAATATGCATGAACTGGCATCAAAGCTTACTGCAACGGATATGCAAATAACCATTCCACTCATTTGCTTTGCTATTGGTTTTGGCATCAAAGCCGCCATTTTCCCCATGCATACCTGGCTGCCCGATGCGCATGCCGAGGCGCCGTCTGGTATTTCAGCCATGCTTTCAGGGATTGTGATTGAAACAGGTTTCTTTGTACTATTCCGGCTTTTTATTACACTGGGTATTGCCTTTCCATGGGAAAAGATTTTTATCTGGATTGCCCTGATCACCATCACTGCCGGAAATATCATGGCGCTTACCCAAATGAAATTAAAACGTATGCTGGCATATTCTTCCATTGCTCAAATCGGATACATTGTCCTTGGTATAAGCATCGGAGTTTTATTTGATATAGAAAGAGGGATTGCAGGCGGAATGTTTCATATTGTAACCCATGCACTAATGAAAGGACTCGCATTCCTTTGCGCAGGCGCAGTGATTCATACCATACATAGCAGCACACTTGAAGATATGCGTGGCGCCGGGTGGAAAATGCCCGTTACAGCCGTCACTTTTGTAATTGCCGTTATGTCATTAGCCGGAGTGCCTCCCATGGCCGGCTTCATGAGCAAATTATGGATATACCAGGCCGGTATACAATCGGCAACAACACTCGGGTGGGCAGCATCAATAGTTGCCATTATCAACTCAGTGATTTCACTTGGCTATTATCTGCCAGCCATTGGAGTATTATACTCAAAAGAGGAGAATGCTAAAACCGAAAATATCAGCGAAGTACACCCTGCAATGCTGTTTTCGCTTGTAATCCTTGCGCTTCTTATCATCATTCTTGGATTTATGCCTTCGTTGGTACGGAACTGCATTGAGTATTCATTAGCTTTTATCCGGTATTAATAATTAAATAAAAATTGCAATAAATAAATATTGTTAAAGTTATAATCATATAAACAACTGTATTATGATTTATATTCTACCCCCGGTAATTTTCATCATTTTTCTCATTATCGCCTGGATATTAGGCACAAGCAGCATACGTTTGGCTCCCAAAGGGCCAATGGATGAGAATGCCGACACGGCCTATGCAGGTGGAGAGGACTTTCCGGCATCAATGAAATTCCCCGGTTACGAGCGTTTTTTTGCTATTGCTTTGTTTTTTACTGTTTTACACGTATTAGCGCTTATTCTGGGTTTAATGATAAAGGGAGAAATGATTACCGGATTATTGTTTACCGGAATAATAAGTATTGCATTAATAGCCATTTTAACTGATAAATAAAATGTCAAAAATTGTTAACTGGTCAAGAAGGACGTCCCCATGGATTATACATTTTAATGCCGGCGGGTGCAATGGTTGTGACATTGAGATATTAGCCGCATTAGCGCCTAAGTTTGATGTTGAACGCTTCGGGTTACTGCTCAAGGGTACGCCCCGGCACGCCGATGTGCTAGTTTGTTCGGGACCCGTAAACGAACAGATTAAACCCCGTCTTCGTCGCATATTCGACCAAATGCCAAAACCCAAATTTGTGGTTGCCGTAGGCGCCTGTGCTATTTCGGGCGGTGTCTTCCATAAATGCTACAACACGCTTGGAGGCATGGACGAAGTGATTCCGGTTACGGCCTATGTTCCGGGTTGCCCTCCCCGCCCCGATGCAATCATCCAAGGCGTTTACGCATTAGTGAATAAATTAAAAAATGACAGCAAATGAACGATACCTGGCTCGAAATAGAAAAAGACAAGCTGTTAGATAAATTCGCAGAACTTGTTGAAGCAAAAAAAATTATCATTTTGTCTACTATCAGCGGATATCAGGATGGGGACAATATCTATCTACTGTACCATTTGGTATTGTCCGGACAGGGTTCAGTAAATCTTAGAGTTTCTGTTCCGTTAAGTAATCCTGTTTTACCATCAGTTGAAAAGCTTGTACCTGCGGCCATCCTATACGAGAGAGAGATACAGGATATTTTAGGAGTTAAATTCGAGGGAATAAGCGACTCCCGGCGGCTGATTTTACCTGAACATTGGCCAGACGGCGTTTATCCGCTACGAAAAGATTTTAAAATGAATAAGGAGGCACAGAAAAATGGATAAACAAATGATTCTTCCCATCGGCCCGCAGCACCCATTGCTGAAAGAGCCGGTACATTTCAAATTTACCATTGAAGGGGAAACAATAGTTGATGCTGATATCCGTCTTGGCTATAATCACAGGGGGATAGAAAAGGCAGCTGAAGATATGACTTATATCCAAAGTTTATATATGATTGAACGCATCTGCGGTATCTGCTCCATGGTGCATGCTACCAATTTTTGCATGGCTACGGAAGAGATAGCAAAGGTTGAGGTTCCACCCCGCGCTAAATATATCCGTATTATAGTAGCTGAACTCGAACGTCTGCACAGCCATCTCCTGTGGCTGTCTGTTGCCGGGCACGAGGTTGGATTTGACACCTTGTTCATGGTTGCCATGCGCGACAGAGAAGTGGTGCAGGATATGCTCGAGATGATTGGCGGAAACAGGGTAAACTATGGGATCAATTCATTGGGCGGAGTGCGCCAGGATATCACACCCGGCCAGAAAGACCAGGTGCTTAAAGCACTTAAGATTATTGAAGAACGTATAGGGTATTATGCCAAAGTAGCAACAACCGAATCAACCTTTATCGGTCGTGTCAGTGGTGTTGGCGTATTACCTAAAGAGATCGCTCATTCGCATGGTGCAGTAGGACCAACAGCCCGCGGATCAGGGATTAACTATGATGTACGCCGCGACCTGCCTTATTCCGGATACGATACCATACCTTTTGAAGTCATCACTTCAGATCTCTGCGATGTATTAGGACGCACAATCGTCCGTGTTGGTGAGATAATCGAATCGGTAAAGATTATCCGTTACGCGCTCGAGCATCTGCCCGAAGGACCTATACAAGCCAAAGTTCCGCGCCGCATACCGGTAGGCGAGGCCTTTGCCCGTTACGAAGCACCCCGCGGCGAAGCAACCCAATATGTTCGTGCTAACGGGACAGATAAGCCCGACAGGGTTAAAGTACGCGCATCAACCAATGCCAACCTGATTTCTATACGCCACACTCTGCTCAACCAGCAAGTGGCCGATATTCCTATCATTATTGCCGCCATTGACCCATGCCTTTCCTGTACCGACCGCACAGCGGTAATAATGGAGGATGCACAATCGGGCAATCAGAATATTTTACTTTGGAAAGAACTTCGTAATATCTCATTAGAAAAACATCCGCTATGATAAAACAACTGATAGAACTATTTATTTTCCCGGGGTTGGTATTTCTGATCGCTTACTCGCTGTATGTTCAGTATATTGACCGGAAGCTCTATGCGCGGCTTCAGAACAGAGTCGGACCGCCTTGGTTTCAGCCCTTTGCCGACACCATTAAACTGTTCTCCAAAGAAACCATTATGCCGAGAAACATTGATAAGGTTCTGTTTCAGATTCTACCGTATTTTTCTTTTGCTGCTGTAGTAACCTCCTTTCTGTTTATTCCGGTATCATCATTAAGCCCTGTTTTTTCATATCCCGGCGACCTGATTATCGTTGCATACCTGCTTACCATTCCTACGCTGGTGCTTGCATTAGCCGGATGGGTATCAGGAACCACTTACAGTGTAATCGGCGGTATCCGTTGTTTAACACAACTTTTTTCATACGAGGTTCCTTTTTTCATTGCTTTACTGATGCCAGCCATCATGACAGGGACATGGAACATTGCAGAGATATCACAGCAACTTCCCGGGTTTATAGCAGCCAATCCTTTATTTCTCATTCCTCTGTTTATTGGCTTTGTTGTAAGTATTATCTCCCTCCAGGGAAAACTCGAACGCCGACCATTTGATATTCCCGATGCCGAAACTGAAATCGTAGCTGGACCCTTTGTTGAATATTCAGGACGGCTGTTCGGTATTTTCCGCTTGGCTATTGACATGGAGCTTGTTGTTGGCGCTGCTGTTGTTGCCGCTGTTTTTCTTGGCGGTCCCCATGCCTACTTTGGAATTCCATCGTTCATTGTATTCCTGCTTCAGACACTTTTTATAATTATTATACTGTCCGTCATCAAGGCAGCCACAGCGCGTATACGCATTGACCAGATGATTAATTTCGGATGGCGCATTCTTGCTCCTTTGAGTTTAACCGGACTGATATTATTGATTATTCTGTTAAACCTGTAAAAGATTTTATTAATTGTTTGAATAAAGAAAACATGAAACATCCAGGAGCTATATGGAAAGAGTTGTTAGCCAACGCAAGCCATAAACCAGCCACAGTGCTTTATCCCAAGGAACGTCTTGAATTGCCGCCTAATTTCAGGGGAAGGCCTGTGTTTCATCCCGAAAAATGCATCGGATGCATGCTCTGCACAAAAGATTGCCCTTCACGCGCTGTTGAAATCAACAAGATTGCCGAAAAAACTTATTCATGCACCTTTCATCTTGGTCGTTGTATCTATTGTGGCCAATGCGCCGACTCATGCAACAAAGACGCGATTACCATGAGCCATATTTACGAACTGGCTGCTTTTGAACAACAAAGCATGAACGATACAACCAAAGGTGAGCCCAAAACCCCAACTGCTGCATCAGAACCTGCTGCCGGCTGATTTTTTCCTTATCCTATCCCGCTTTTCCCGGCTATGATCAAGGGTGTTTTATTCGACATGGACGGCGTTCTCGTTGACTCGGAGAAATTTATTTGTCAGGCAGCCATCATGATGTTTGCTGAAATAGGTTTAACGGTAAAGCCGGATGATTTTATCCCATTTATAGGTAAAGGAGAAAACCTCTATCTCGGCGGTGTAGCCGAAAAATATTCATGCCCTGTTGATATTGACAAAATAAAAGCGCGCACCTATGCCATTTATGAAACAATTGTCAGTGGGAAACTTGAACCGCTTGCCGGTGTGCATCAATTTATAGGGCGTTGCAAGGAACGCGGCCTCCGGCTGGCTGTAGCTACCAGTGCCGACAAGGTTAAAATGATGGTTAACCTCCGGGAAATCGGTTTACAGCCAACACTTTTCGATGCACTGGTAAACGGACTGGACGTTGAACGGAAAAAACCCTTCCCCGACATCTTTATCCTTGCTGCCAACCGTATGGGACTAAACGCCTCTGATTGTCTCGTTGTTGAAGATGCGGTAAGCGGAGTTGAAGCAGCGAAAGCCGCCGGCGCACGATGCCTGGCGCTGACCACCAGCTTTAACATGTCACAGCTTAAATCCGCCGACTGGATAGCCCCTACCCTGGCCGAAGCACCCGACGAGGCGCTGAACTGGTAAATGATAGTCGCAGCTATTCACAAAAGTTCTTATTATATTTACAAAAAAAAGAGTATGGCACGATTCACACGTATTCAGGTTGCAACAAAAATGAATGAAACAGGCATTATCCCTGTTTTTTTTAACCCCGATAGCGAAGTGTGCAAAAAAGTTATCAAGGCATGCTATGATGGCGGCATCCGGGTGATTGAGCTTACCAACCGCGGAGATTTTGCTCATGAGATATTCCGGGACATGAGTAAATATGTTACAAAAGAATTACCGGAGATGATTCTTGGGGCCGGCACTATTGTAGATTCCGGCACTTGTTCACTCTATATACAAATGGGGGCAAACTTTATCGTAAGCCCATATCTGAAAGAAGATATTGCCCTGTCCTGTAACAGGCGTAAAATCCTCTGGGCGCCTGGTTGCGGGAACCTCAACGACATCAGCCGCGCAGAGGAACTGGGCGCTGAAATTGTTAAAATTTTCCCCGGCAGTGCAGTCGGCGGGCCTAAATTTGTTGAAGCCGTTAAGGCGCCATGCCCATGGACCAACATTATGCCTACCGGTGGTGTTGAACCAACCGAAGAAAATCTAGGCGCATGGTTTAAAGCAGGTGTATGGTGTGTTGGAATGGGATCACAACTTATTACTAAAGAATCACTGGCAAATAACAATTTTGCCGCCATCACAAAGAAATGTGCCGATGCATTGGAAATCGTAAAAAAAGTCAGACCTAAAATATAATATATCTATGTGCACCTTTTTTAAGAGAGATAGACAAAACCACTTCGCCCGAAAAAAAATATACACTGTAAAGACAAATGCAACAATATCTCGAATTACTGGAGCATGTCATGGCTCATGGGAATGAGAAAAAAGACCGTACGGGCACCGGCACAAAGAGCATCTTCGGTTACCAGATGCGGTTTAATCTGAATGACGGATTTCCGTTGCTCACAACAAAAAAAGTACATCTTCGGTCTATCATCCATGAATTATTATGGTTTCTCAAAGGAGATACAAACATACGTTATCTTCACGAAAACAATGTTACCATCTGGGACGAATGGGCCGATGAGCAGGGAAACCTGGGCCCTGTATATGGCTACCAGTGGCGCTCATGGCCTGTAGGTGACGGCACTTCCATTGATCAGATTACAGCCCTGATTGAAGGAATAAAACAAAATCCCGATTCACGCCGCCATATCGTCAGCGCATGGAATCCGGCGCAAATAAATAAAATGGCACTCCCACCCTGTCATGCACTTTTTCAGTTTTATGTTTCAGATAAAAATATTTCGTGCCAGCTCTACCAGCGTAGCGCCGACATTTTCCTCGGCGTTCCGTTCAACATCGCATCCTACTCGCTGCTGTTGATGATGGTAGCCCAGGTTACCGGCTTAAAACCATTCGAATTCATCCATACATTCGGGGATGCGCATATCTATCTTAACCATATCGAACAGGTAAAACTGCAATTATCACGCAAACCCCGGCCATTACCGCAGATGAAAATTAATCCGGCAGTGAATGATATTTACTCGTTCCGGTTTGATGATTTCACGCTTGAGAACTACGATCCCCATCCGGCCATCAAAGCAGATATTGCTGTTTAATTTTTTTAACAATGAAAAAAATTTCGATTATTGTAGCCATCGCACAAAACAATGCAATTGGATTAAACAACCGGCTGCTTTGGCACATACCGGCCGACCTTAAACGATTCAAAAAATATACAACCGGACAAGTTGTGGTGATGGGAAAAAATACCTTCTTTTCACTCCCTGAAAAATACCGTCCGCTACCCGACAGAATCAATATCGTGATTTCAGATAACCCGGCCGATGATTTTAACGGATGCATCATGGCCTACAATATTGAAGATGCAATAGCCAAACTAAAGCCCGATAAAGAAAACTTTATTATTGGCGGAGCAAGTATCTACACTGCGTTTTACCCTCTGACAGACAGATTATATCTCACGGTAGTGCATAAAGATTACGAAGCCGACACCTGGTTTCCAGCGATTGACTATTCGCAATGGGAACAATTATCATCTGAAGATTTTCCTGTAACACCGGATAATACTGTTTATCACACCTTCAGTATTTACCAGAGAAAAAGATGAGATCGCTCTTATTGATATTATCTGTGTGTACGCTCCTGACAGTAAAGGGCCAGCCCGATGCTATAACAGGTATCTGGTTGACGGATAAAGCTCAGTCACAACTCCGGTTCGAAAGAAATAAAAACGGAAAATATGACGCACATCTTGTATGGATAGAGCCGGAGGGCAGAAACAAGAAAGATGTAAAAAACCCTGATCCGGCATTACGCGGACGTCCGCTCAAAGGGATTGTCATTATTTCTGATTTATGCTTTGATGCCCAAACAAATGAATGGACCGGCGGTTTGGCCTACGATCCGGAAACCGGAAACCGCTACGACTGTTTCTGCCGGCTCAGCAAGGATAAAAACACACTATACCTTAAGGGCTTCCTCTTTGGCATGCGATGGATAGGACGCACAACAGAATGGAGACGTGAAAAAAATATCAGACCTGAATAATCATTGCATTATGCATAAACAAAAACTCATTGCTGTTATTTTATTTTCTGTTCTGAATATAGCGCAAGGACAGTATTTCAAACAGAACGGCGGACTGCGTTTTGATTTTAACCTGTGCGGAGACAAGGACACCACTATTATTACGATTAATAAAATAATCCAGGAGCCCTTCAATAGCCGTAGCACAGGGCAATTCATTGACACGTTCGATTACGGAACTTTCCGCATAGATGTCGCCGACAGCTCAACCGGTCAATTGCTTTACAGCCAGGGCTTCGGCACCCTGTTTGATGAATGGCAGACAACAGCAGAGGCGCAAACCATTGATCGTTGTTTTATTCATTGTTGCAAAATCCCTGAGCCGGTACATCCCGCAAAAATCACTATCCGTCAGCGCGGCAAGACACAGCAGTATAAAATTGTTTTTCACGATTTTTTTAATCCGGCAACAGCTCATCTTTCAAAACCAATACCTCTGCCCTTTGAACCGGTCCCTGTATGGTATTCAGGAGATCCTAACATAAAACTCGATTTTGTATTACTGGCAGAGGGATACAAAAAAAATGAAATGAAAAAATTCAGGAAAGATATAAAAGGCCTTACAATAGATTTACTGTCGAGGCCACCGTTCAACCACCATCGGGAACATATCAACATCTGGTATGTAAGCAGCATTTCGGAAGAGTCGGGCACCGATGAGCCGGCAAAAAATAAATGGAGAAACACGATAATGGATACCCGGTTCAGCACCTTTAACACCGAACGTTATCTTATGACAGACAGGTACGATAAAGTATGCGATCTGGCAGCCCTAGCTCCCTACGATCAGATTGTGATCGTGGTTAACACATCGGAGTACGGCGGTGGCGCCATTTATAATTTTTACAGCACTGTGAACAGCCGCAATCGTTCATCAGGTCATGTTCTCGTGCATGAAACAGGACACTGCCTGGGCGGATTGGGAGATGAATACTATACATCCGAAGTGCCCTACCTGAACCCCTATGATACATTATGCGAACCCTGGGAGCCCAATCTCACCACTCTGGTTGACTTTGGCCGCAAATGGAAATCAATGGTCAATGACAGCACACCCATCCCTACGCCACTGAATCAGCAATATATTGAACAAACCGGCGCATTCGAAGGCGGCGGGTATATGGCGAAGGGAATGTTCAGGTCCGCGCCCCTCTGCATCATGTTCAGTAATGCAGCAACTACTTTCTGTCCTGTATGTCATAGTGTACTGAAAAAGAAAATACTCTTTTATACAAAAAAATAATCCGGATGCCATCCGTATCACCATTACTTAATGGTATAAACACATCCTGCTGTGGCTTTGAACCGTATAATGGTTTGCTTTTTACCGGCTGTGGCACCTTGATCACAATCACTGGAAATGGAAACCGGCACTAATGTCTTGATAATATAGAACCGGTCGGCACCCGGACGCAACAATGCCTTATGCAATGAATGATTTCTCCACGTGATATCAACCGTCATAGCACCTCTGGCTCGTAATCCTTCCACCCGACCCTCTCTCCATTGCTGCGGCAGGGCAGGCAACAGATAAACCGTATCGCCATAACTCTGCAGAAGCATCTCGGCTACACCGGCAGTAATGGCCTGTATGGCCTGATTGCCTTCAAAAGAGGGGACTTCCTCGCTATCTTCAGGATAAGGATGTAAGCTTACACTGGTAACATTTTTCAGCAACTGGGTATAAGCATATTCCGGCTCACGTAGCCGTGCATAGAGATTAATACGCCATGCTCCCGACCATCCAACGCTATACCTGCCCCGGGCTTCAATCGTTCTCTTAACAGCAGGCAACAGTTCGGGATGATGAAGCAATAAGTCATCACCCGGGTATACTGCAAACAGATGAGAAAGATGACGGTGATCCGGTTCCGGTTCATCAAAATCATGAAACCATTCAAGTATCCGGCCATCTTTGCCCGTTTTGTAGGGAGCCAGCAACAGTAGGGCTTGTTTAAATCTGCCTGAATTCAATGTATCCTTTTTCAGTACTGATGAAGCATGAACCGTAGCATTCAGCAGATCACGAATAATCTGAATATCCATTGCCGATCCGGCAGTTATGGCAGCCGGCTCTTTAGTTCCCGGAATAAAAAACCGGTTTTCGGGACTGGTAGATGGGCTGGTTAACAGATATCCGCTGGCAGAATCTTTAACCAGCAAGTCAAGACAAAAAAGCGAACTACCAGATAACAACGGGTAAATAGTTGCAAGGTAACCGGTATCGGGCTGATAGAGATAATGCTCATATAACTGAAGGCATAACCACGCGCCGGCAAGCGGAAAGATTGCCCATTCAGGTTTGCGTCCGGTAGGTGCCGTGTTCATCCACACATCAGTGCCATGATGAGCGCACCACCCGTTAAATCCATACAACTCGCGCGCTGTAATGGTTCCGGCTTCGGCCAGTTGTTGCACAAAACTCAGCAACGATTGATTCAGTTCGCCCAAATGTGTCTTCTCCACAGGCCAGTAGCACTGCTGCATATTAATATTCATGGTCCAGCGTCCCTGCCAGCGTCCTTCCAAATTATCGAGCCAGATATTATGATTATTAAACGGCAGAGTATTCTCTCTGGCCGCGGCCATCAGCAGATATCGTCCATACTGAAAATACGAAGCAATAAAAGCCGGGTCGGACTCACCCTTGCGCAAACCATACAGCCGTTGCGTAGTAGTCAACTCTCTCTTCACATCTTCGCCTAAAAAAAGACGACAACGGCCATATAAGCCGGTATAATCGGCAATATGTTGCGCTTTCAATTCATCATACCCTAATGTATCGCAATTAAGGTATTTGCTGCACTGTTGGGATAAACCGGCCGAAAGCTCATTCCATCTCACAAAATTAGTAGCTCCCGCGAGAATGATCGTCGCTGCATCGGCATTTCTCACCTCAATCCCCGGTACAGCAGGATGAACAGAACCATTAACCGTTGTATTGAGCAACTGACCTTGATCAATAATAATTCTCGCCATGGCCTGCCATTTCATTTTGCTTTCAATTACCGGAATCATCTTTGTTTTTGCCGATCCATTCAATGCCTCGATAACCGAACCCTGTATAGACAATAAATTGGTATCAGCGCTGCATTGAGCCGATGGCTGCAAACTCGACATAGAACAGATAAAATTTACCGCTCCCTTTTTATCGGCAGAAATACGAATCACAATCACCTGATGAGGATAACTGGCAAATATTTCACGCTTATAGTTGATGCCGTTACAGGAATAATACTGGCGGACAATTGCGCTGTCCATATTCAGTTCGCGGCGATAATCGGTGAAGGTATGATGATCATTAAACAACAAATGCAACCGGCCCATGGGCTGATAGTGCTGAGTATACATCGGCCGGCTGACAAGCTTCATTGCTTCAATATCAGCTTCACGATAACGACCGGCAGCAATCAGTTTCCTCACCTTTTTCAGTTGCTCCGGTCCACCATGCGGATTAGGATTATAAGGAGATCCTGTCCATAATGTTTCATCATTGAAAGTAATCACCTCGCTCTGTACGTTACCGGGTATCATTGCAGCAAAACGGCCGGTGCCAACAGGTAATCCTTCCCAGAACTTAGCGGCCGGCTTATCATACCACCACACATTGGCCGGATAATCCGGTATCTGATTGACCGGTCTCCGGCATCCTGCAAACACGACAAGAAAAATCAACAAAATAATCCGTTGCATTATATTATTTTTCAGTAAAACTAAGATAAATTATCCGGTTTTGCTTTGACATAAACAGAACAATTAAAGGACAAATCACAGCAATAAGATAATTTGCCGTGATTCAACAAACTGGCAGAGCAACATAATGGCAAATATCAGGGAAAATGCTTATTTGTTATTTACTTAATGACTTAATTTATATTTACTAAATTGGATTATTAACGCAATCGAGTTATTTAAGAAGTTAAAACAGTAAAATATAAAAATAATCCGGAATAAAATTCCAAATGGTACTTTTATTAATCGGGATAAAAAAAACTATTTCGTATTTTTGGCATCAAAACGAAGAAAAATGAATTCACCAACACAAGAAGTATTACTTTCACTGAAACCGGGAAAAGAATTTTTTATCGGGATTGACTCCGACGGATGTGTTTTTGATACGATGGAGATAAAACACAAAGAATGTTTTTGTCCGAATTATATTAAATATTTCAATTTACAAACGATATCCAAATATGCGCGGGAAACGTGGGATTTTGTTAATCTCTATTCGCAAACACGCGGGTGTAACCGGTTTCTGGCAGTTGTAAACGCCATCAAGCTGTTAAGTGAACGCAAAGAAGTAAAGACAAGGAAAGCCAAACTACCTGATACTACAGCTCTTTCAGAATGGATCGCCAAAGAAACACGGTTGGGTAATCCGGCACTCGAAAAATACGTACATGAGACCGGCAACCGTTTTCTGGCCACAGTACTTGCCTGGTCAAAGGCGTTGAATAAAGACATTGAGGACATGGTCCATGGTATGCCTCCCTTTCCTTTTGTTACCGAATCGCTGAATAAGATGCGCGACAAAGCCGACATTATCGTAGTTTCGCAAACACCGTTTGAGGCATTAGCCAGAGAATGGGAAGAAAACAACATTGATCAATACGTAAAAGTCATTGCCGGACAAGAAGTGGGAACCAAAGCCGAGCATCTTAAGATGGCTGCTGCCGGAAAATATCCTTCAGAAAAGATATTAATGATCGGCGATGCGCCCGGCGACCTGAAAGCTGCTCAGGCAAATGGGGTTCTCTTTTACCCTGTGAACCCCGGCCATGAAGATGAATCGTGGGAAAAACTGTATAATGAAGCACTCGACCGCTTTTTCAGCAACAACTATAAAGGTGAATATGAACAAAAACTGATTCGTGATTTTCTGGCATTGTTACCCGAAAAGCCGTCGTGGTAATACTGTCATGCATAAAAGATAATTTATACAAAACAAAGTTATGGCTGATAAAAAAACATAACATGAAAGATACGGACGTTGAACTGATGAAGAAACGCATGCCCGAGTTCCTATCCAGACCAATTAACCATCTGGGGTAATATTATTACCCCCGTAATCTTGAACCACCTGATTATGTAATGAAAATATTAGCTTTACAATTAAAAAAATAAATAATAACCTATGCTACTCTACCAAAAAGGCACAGCCACAACAAAACTTACTGATGTACAAATACGAGAAGGAATAAACACTGCCTTGCAACAGCTTGGTGAGCGAAAAAAAGTTTTAGTTATACCCCCCGATTTCACGCGTTATCACTCCTATGCCGGCGAGATCACCTGTATGCTGGATGATCACTTTGGCGATTGCTTGACCGATATCCTTCCGGCCCTGGGGACACATACGGCTATGACAGAAGAAGAATTAGATAAAATGTTTCCGGGTATCTGTCATTCTAAATTCAGGGTGCATGACTGGCGCAATGATGTTGTTACTGTGGGCACAGTGCCAGCTGAATTTGTAAGTGAAGTATCCGAAGGAAAAGTGAATTACCCCTGGCCGGCACAGGTGAATAAACTGCTGGTAGAAGGCGACTTTGACCTGATCATCTCTGTCGGGCAGGTCGTACCCCATGAAGTGGTAGGGATGGCCAATTACAATAAAAATATTTTTGTAGGAACCGGCGGCAGCGAAGGCATCAATAAGAGTCATTTCATCGGGGCAGTATATGGTATGGAACGCATGATGGGACGGGGAGATACCCCTGTACGTAAAGTGCTAAACTATGCATCCGAACATTTCATTCATGGAATGCCCCTTATCTACATACAAACCGTTGTTGGCAAAGATGAGACCGGCCGACTGGCGGTTCGCGGGCTATATATCGGCGATGACAGCGAATGCTTTGACCGCGCGGCTGAACTGGCTCTACAGGTTAATTTCCAGATGCTCGACCGGGAACCAAAAAAGATTGTTGTTTACCTCGATCCGTCAGAATTTCGTAGCACATGGCTGGGAAACAAGAGCATTTACCGTACGCGCATGGCTATTGCCACAGGTGGGGAGCTGATTGTTCTGGCGCCGGCACTCAAAGAATTCGGCGAGGATAAAACCATTGACGGACTCATTCGTAAGTATGGATATGCCGGTACTCCGAATGTTTTAAAATGGGTGACTGAGAACGACGATCTGAAAGCCAATCTAGGCGCGGCCGCTCATCTTATCCATGGCTCAACCGAAGGAAGATTCACTGTCACTTATTGCCCTGGTCCCGGCATAACAAAACAGGAAATTGAACATGTGCATTTTCATTATGGCGACCTCAATGCAATGATGACAAAATATCAGCCGGAAAAACTAAAAGACGGATGGAATATTGTTGATGACGAAGAAATCTTTTATATTTCTAATCCCGGGCTTGGACTATGGGCGTATAAAGACAGGTTCAAATAGTGTTTTATTCTGATCTGTTTTTAATTTTGCAGGTGCCGGAAATTTTAGAAATATGACGAGTACGATAATTATCATCATCTGCATCCTGTTTCTGGTTGCTTACATTTTTGATATTACAGCCCCGCACACAAGAATACCTGCTGTAATATTGCTGCTGCTTACCGGGTTTTTACTTAAGCAGGCAGCAATTCTACTAAACATACAAATCCCCGATCTTTCACCTGCTCTCCCTGTAGCCGGCACCGTTGGATTAATCCTGATTGTAATGGAAGGGGCTCTTGACCTCGAAATTAACCGGCGAAACAGGAAACAGATTTTTAAAATATCTGTTTTTTCCCTGACTCATATGCTTATTATCAGCGTTTCTTTAACGCTTCTTATTCATTTAATTACCAACGCCCCATTCCACCACTGTCTGATCAATGCTATTCCTTTATCTGTCATTAGCAGTGCCATTGCTATACCCGCTGTGCGTCACCTGTCAGAACAATGGAAAGAATTCATCACTTACGAAAGCAGTTTGTCAGATATTTTAGGCGTACTAATTTTTAATTTTCTTGTCATTCATCAGTCATTCCATGCCGGTACGTTTGCTTTTTTCGGCTTACAGCTTGCCTTAATGCTCCTCATTTCTCTCCTTTCCATCGCGGGTTTATCAATACTAATGAACAGAATTCAACATCCGGTAAAATTCATCCCTATAATTTTGCTTTCACTACTGATTTATTCAGCATCCAAAATATTTCATCTGCCGGCATTGATTTTTATTTTACTTTTTGGATTATTTCTATCAAACATTGAACAATTAAAAGAATATAATTGGGTTAAAATGCTGAAGCCGGAAAATCTGCAGAATGAAGTCCGGCGATTCAAAGAAATAATTGCGGAAATTAGTTTTGTTGTACGGGTATCATTCTTTTTAATTTTCGGATTTCTGATTGATGCATCCGACCTTTTTAACATGTCCACTCTGGGATGGGCAATTACAATAATGGCTTTAGTGTTTGGGCTTCGATGGGTACAGCTTAAGTATTACGGAATATCTGCTCATCCATTGCTTTTTATTGCGCCACGCGGATTAATAACCCTGCTGCTGTTTATGAGCATACCGGCCGGATTTTCAATTGTACAGATTAACTCTTCGCTTTTGATTCAGATTGTAGTGCTGTCTGCCCTGATGATGATGGCCGGCATGATAAAAACATCACGGTTATAATCACACGAATGACCTTTGCTAAAATATAATTCCAAAGGTATTGACTCACATATTAGCGGATGATCATAAACAATCGTTTCCAACGGATTTTATTCAGGAATCCTTTTGCCTTATTTACCGAAAGCCATATAAAGACAGGGCTTCCTACAATATGATCTTCAGGAACAAATCCCCAGAAACGAGAATCGGCTGAATCGTGCCGGTTATCTCCCATCATAAAATAGTAATTCATTTTAAAGGTATAAGAGTGTGCTTCTTTCCCATTGATAAATATTTTACCATCACGGATGTTTAAGGTATTTGCCTCATACGTAGTGATGATCCGTTCGTAAATTGCAAGATTATCGAGGGACAAAGCAATGGTCACGCCTTTAGCCGGCATCACCAGGGGTCCGAAATTATCTTCATTCCATCTGTAGCGCAGCGTATGCGGGAAAATGTAGCTCTCGTATTCACCCACAGGTTTAATCATTTTTTCGACTGCAACCACATTGGGCAGCTTCCGCAGGTCATCGGCATTTTTATTGGTGAGCGGACACAAATAGACATCAGGTGTATAGGTTTGAAGAAAATCCTCCTCCGGAATACCAATCTTTTCCACTACCCGTGGGTTCAGCCGTGCGCCGTTTGTACGAACGCTATAACGAAACTGCATCTCAGGGATAACCGGTTGTGGTTTTCCGTTAATATAAACCTGTGTATTAATAATTTCGAGCGTATCACCCGGCAAAGCAACACACCGTTTAATATAGTTATCGCGGCGGTCAACCGGCCTGATCACAATGTCATATTGATTCCAGACAAAGTCACGCGCCTTTTTATAGTAATAACTCCGCGGCATCACCGAATCACCTCTGTTTATATCGTTTTGAATAAATTGTTCGACATACTGTCTGACAATAGAAAGGTATCCCTGTGCCTGATTTTGAATAACCACAGTATCGCCTTCGGGGAAATTAAACACCACTACATCATTGCGTTTAATCTGCCGCAAACCACCAATGCGTTTATAAGGCCACCTGATCCATTCAAGGTACGATTTGGTTTTAACGGTTAGCGGCATAGTATGTTGTGCAAACGGAAAATGTAATGGTGTATTAGGAATACGGGGTCCATATGTTACTTTGCTCACGAAAAGATGATCACCCTTGAGTAATGATTTTTCCATTGATCCGGTAGGGATTTTATAATTCTGAAAGAAAAAGATATTAATAAAAGTAACAGCAAGCACAGCAAAAATAAGAGCATCGAGCCATTCAATCAACACTGAATTTTTTCTGGTTCGGCTCTTCCAGAACGACCAGTTAACCTTTTTAGTCAGGTACATATCATAAATTACGGCCAACCCGGGCAATAACCAAAAATTACCCACCCAGATAATCCAAAGCAAATAACAAACAGCAACAACAGAAAAACGGAAATATTTATTCTTTCGGAATTCGAACATAATAATTTAGTATTTAGGTAAATTGCAATAAATCATCCATAGTAAAGAAACCCTTTTTGTCTTTCATAAATTCAGCGGCTATAACAGCACCCAAAGCCAGGCCTTTACGGTTTTTAGCACTGTGGGTCATTTCAATAAAATCAATTTCTGACTCGTAACGGATAGTATGAATCCCGGGGACCATTCCTTCCCTGACAGCATATATAGCAATCGTATCTGCAGAATCCTGTTCGTCCAGTTTCCATTTTTTCTTACGGCTGATAGATTGCAAGATATCATCAGCAAGCCGGATGGCAGTACCACTGGGTGCATCCAATTTTTGTGTATGATGGATTTCCGTAATACTAACATTATAGGATGGCTGATGATCCATTAGTTTTGCCAAAAGCTTATTGATCCGAAAGAACAGGTTCATGCCAATACTGAAATTTGGGGTATGAAAGAGTCCATAGCCCTTTGGCAAACAAATCTGTTTCAGTTCCGTCAATTTATTGTTCCATCCGGTTGTGCCGCAGACAACAGGCACACCGGCATGAAAACAAGCCATACAATTACTGTAAGCCACCTCGGCATGGGTAAACTCAATAGCTACGTCAACCGATTTGAGCCGTTGATCATTCAGTTCGGACAGATTATTAATATCCACGATAAGTTCAATAGTATGATTCCTTTCCCGGGCGGCCTGCTCAATCTCCTTCCCCATTTTGCCATAACCAATAATAGCCAGTTTCATACAAAGAAATAATTAATGTAACAACAATATTTTTTTAGTATAAAAAAAGGGAAGCACTACAGCTTCCCTTTAAACGACAGATAAAAATTATTTTACCGACTTAACAATATTGATCACCTTTTCAAATGCAGCAGGGTGATTCATGGCAAGATCGGCGAGTACTTTGCGGTTAAGCAAAATTTTTGCTTTAGCCAGTTTTCCGATAAACTCGGAGTACGACATTTCGTAACTACGGACAGCAGCATTGATTCGCTGTATCCAAAGTCCGCGAAAGTCACGTTTTTTGATTTTACGGCCGGAATAGGCATGCTGTAATCCTTTTTCCCATGTATTTTTGGCTACTGTCCAAACATTTCCGCGGGAGCCAAAATACCCACGGGTTTCTTTTAACACCTTTTTTCTTCTCTGTCGTGATGCGACATTGTTAACTGATCTTGGCATATTATAAAAATTTAGGAACGTTCAGCGGGCTGTAATAAAGCCACTTTATTGGCTGGGACGTTCAGATTAATAAATCATTAAATACAAAGCAGACGTTTAATATTTTTCTCTTCTGTTTTGTGCACAATACCGGAATTCCGGAGATTACGTTTCTGCTTTTTTGTTTTAGATGAAAGCAGATGGCTTTTATAGGCCTTTTTTCGTTTCACTTTACCCGATGCAGTCAGTTTAAATCTCTTCTTGGCACCGGAACTGGTTCTCATTTTTGGCATATTCCTTTATTTTATATTTTATTTTTTCACTCCTTTTGAGGCAAAATAGATAATCATTCTTTTCCCTTCGAGTTCAGGATTCTTTTCAACCTTACCATATTCCTCAAGATCTTTCACAAGCCGGCTGAGCAATTCTTCGCCCTGATCTTTATGCATAATGGTTCGACCTTTAAAAAACACATACGCCTTAACTTTTGCGCCTTCCTTAAGAAAATTCTCGGCATGTTTTAATTTAAAATTATAGTCATGGTCATCGGTATGCGGGCTAAACCGTATCTCTTTCATTACCACCTTAGCTGTTCTGGCTTTGATTTCTTTTTGTTTTTTTCGTTGTTGATAAATAAATTTCTGGAAATCAATCAGTTTACAAACAGGTGGATCTGAATTAGGAGAAACCTCAACCAGGTCGAGATCCATATCATCACCCATGCGCAGTGCTACATCAATCGGATACACACCTGGTTTTTCAATATTATCACCTACCAGTCGAACAGACGAAACACGAATTCGGTCATTCACTCTGTAACTGTATTCAAGCTGTTTTTTTTGGTCTAATGGCCGCCGGCTCTTGTTCTTATCCGCATCCTGCTTATTAAAGGGCGGTTTATAAGGCCCCTTTGTCGTGCGCGTATCCTGGTACTTTTTTCTTTCCAAATGTCCTCCAATTTAAGTTATACAATACTAATCAGTTTTTCTATTTCACAATTTACCATTTTAACAAATTCCGAAAGCGTCACTGTACCCTTATCGCCTTCTCCCTGTATACGCACAGCAACCGTTTCACTCTGCGCTTCTTTTTCGCCAACCACAAGAAGAAAAGGGATTCGTTTCATCTCATTATCCCGTATCTTCTTACCAATCTTCTCATTCCGGTCGTCAATGAAAGTGCGAATATCGTAATTTATTAGATATTCTGAAACTTTTTTTGCATAATCCATAAATTTTTCACTAATTGGCAGAATAACAGCTTGTTCGGGGGCTAACCAAAGAGGGAATTTACCTGCGGTATGTTCGATAAGAACAGCCACAAACCTCTCCATAGAACCAAACGGGGCACGATGAATCATAACCGGACGATGTTTTTGATTATCGGGGCCGATATATTCCAGTTCAAAGCGGTCGGGCAAGTTATAATCAACCTGGATTGTTCCAAGCTGCCATTTCCGGCCAATAGCATCACGCACCATAAAGTCGAGCTTAGGACCGTAAAACGCGGCCTCTCCTTCCACCACCGTAGCATTAAGCCCTTTCTCCCGGGTGGCCTCAATAATGGCCTGTTGGGCTTTATGCCAGTTTTCATCAGTACCGATATATTTCTCCTTATTATTAGGATCGCGTAAACTGATCTGTGCCTCAAATTCTTTAAAATCAAGCGCCTTGAAAATATAGAAGATGATATCCATTACTTTGCAGAACTCATCTTTTAACTGATCGGGAGTACAAAAAATATGAGCATCATCCTGGGTAAACCCTCTTACTCTTGTAAGGCCATGCAGTTCGCCACTCTGCTCGTACCTGTAAACAGTACCAAACTCGGCATAGCGAATGGGCAGTTCTTTATACGAATGTGGCTTTGTTTTGTAAATCTCGCAATGATGAGGACAATTCATCGGTTTCAATAAAAAAACTTCCCCTTCGGCCGGAGTGGTAATCGGTTGAAACGAATCGTTTCCATATTTTGCAAAATGGCCTGAAGTGACATATAATTCTTTTTGTCCGATATGCGGCGTCATTACCTGCTGATAGCCATATCTTCGTTGAACATTTTTTAAAAACTCCTCCAGTTTCATGCGCAACTGTGTGCCTTTGGGAAGCCACAAGGGCAACCCCTGTCCGACACTGGAAGAAAAACAGAATAGTTCAAGCTCTTTCCCCAATTTGCGGTGGTCCCGTTCTCTGGCTTTTTCAAGCATATCAAGATACTCATCGAGCATTTTTTGTTTAGGGAAGGTAATCCCATAAACACGGGTAAGCTGTTTGCGTTTCTCGTCGCCACGCCAATAGGCACCGGCAATACTAATGATTTTCACCGCCTTTACGAGTGATGTATCGGCCAGATGAGGCCCCCGGCAAAGATCAGTAAAACTGCCATGCTCGTATAAAGTAATAGAACCATCATTAAGCTCATTAATCAGCTCGATCTTATACTCATCTCCCTTTTTAGTAAAAAACTCCAAGGCCTGATCGCGTGTTACGTCTATCCGTTTAAACGAATTTTTAAGAGCCGCCAGTTCAGTAAATTTCTTTTCAATAGCGGGAAAATCGGCATCGGTTATCACTCGGCCATCGCCAAGGTCAACATCATAATAAAACCCGTTCTCAATAGCCGGCCCGATACCAAATTTAATTCCCGGGTAAAGTTGCTCAAGCGCTTCGGCCAATATATGTGCAGATGAATGCCAAAATGCATGTTTGCCCTCTACATCATCAAACTTAAATAGTTTAAGCGATGCGTCAGCAGTTACAGGCCTGGTGATATCCCATGGTTGTCCGTTTACAGCGCTGGCCACAACCTCTTTGGCTAAACCGGAACTGATGCGGCCGGCAATTTTGTAAGGTGTAATTCCGGACTCGTATTCACGAACCGAATGATCGGGAAATGTAATCTTTATCATTTCAATGTATTAAAAGCGTGCAAATATATTGAATTATCCGATTGTATGCAATATCAGCCCATCATCGGGGTGGATAGTTTTTTATTCTGTAAAAGAATTTATAATTTTGCACTTTACCTGCCCAGGTGGTGGAATTGGTAGACACACCAGCTTGAGGGGCTGGCGCCGGCAACGGTGTGCAAGTTCGAATCTTGTCCTGGGCACTTTAATCCGTTCTGATAGTATTGCCCAAGTGGCGGAATTGGTA
>Ga0073932_1001210_pt1 | contig 50938 bp, 39 predicted proteins | sample DewCreD2012metaG_FD_76967 | JGI IMG/M metagenome (GOLD analysis project Ga0073932, IMG submission 76967) | Hot spring sediment bacterial and archeal communities from British Columbia, Canada, to study Microbial Dark Matter (Phase II) - Dewar... ...
CCGTCCAGGCTGCCGCTCAGGTCCAAGCCCCACACGTAGCTGCGCACCAGGGCGTTGTCGCTGGCCCGCAGCGCCGCTATGTGGCGCCCAAAGAGCACCGGATCGCTCACGAATTTCAGGTCTTCCGTCACTTGCCAACTGCCCGAACTGCCGTCGGACGTGGTCTGATGAACCCGACGACCCGGGGCATCGTATTGGTAAGGCCAGAAACTGCCCCCGGTGCACGGGGACAGAGTGGAACGGGCGCATTTGGGCGGGACGATCGCGGCGCGGGCGCAGCAAGCTGGTGGCGCAGGTTGGCAACCTGCCGTTTCGCCGACTGGCAGTCGGCTGGCGGCACACTTCTTCGTGCGGTCGCGGATTGGCAATCCGCGATACGGCAGACTGGCAGTCTGCGCTACGGCGGTTCCATCAAAATACGCCCGGGTGGAACCTGTCTCTCCACGCGAGGACAGGGTGGAACCTGTCCCTCCAAGCGAGGTGATCCGCGTCAGGCGGTCTAGGGCATCGAACTGTCGGGTGGTGGTCATCCGCCGCACGCCGTTGTTGGTCAACAGAATCTGGCTCACCAACGGCCAGTTGGCAAAGCAAATCACCACAGCGTGCCGAGTGGCCGCCGGGACTGCGGGGAGGTCGAGTGGCAATTGTGGCGCTGCATGGGCCACAGATGGGCATTTGCCTCGGGGTGTTTCTCTGGCGAGCGAAGGCACGCCCAGGGACACCCAGGCCGCCTGAGCCGCCACGTCGTGCTTCCCGGGCGGGCGAAGGTCCCCGGCCCGTCAGATTTTTACGATCCACCCCTTCCGGTGCATGCCCCAGGCCAACAGATAGAGCAGCCCGACGTAAAGCAACGCCCACAGAAGCGAGGCGTTTTCCGGACGGGCCAGGCTGCCCAGCCACGGGGCGGCATCGGGATGCCCCAGCGGCGCGCACAGGCGCTGGTAAAGCCAGGTTTTGAGTGAAACGGCGCTGCCCGACGGGCCGATTTTTACGGCCAGGGACAACCGCCCCAGCAGGCCGGCCAAAACGAACATTGTGATGGCGTTGCGCCCGTACACCGCCGCCGGCAGCGCCCATCGCCGCCAACCCTGCACGTCCACAAGCCAGTAGCACACCCCAAAACACACGGCCGCCAGCCCCGCCATGAACACCGCATACGAGCTGGTCCAGAGACTCTTGTTGATGGGCAACACCAAACTCCACACCTGCCCCAGGCCCATCAGCAACACGCCGCCGACCATCAGCCACGCCGTGCGGTCCGCGGCAGGCCGTGACGACCCCATCAGCAGGCCGGCCAGCGTCCCCAACAGACACGTGGCCACCGCCGGCAGCGTGCTCAACAAGCCCTCGGGGTCCCACGTCCCTGCGGCCGCCCAGACGTGTCGGCCGATCACCGGCCCATTGAACACCAGGTTGTCCACGTAGCCCGCCAGGTTGGCGCCCTTCTCATACATCCCGGCGACCCATCGTGTCTGCCCGTCCACCTCCACCGGGAACGGCACCAGTGCCATGAGCGCCCAGTAACCCAGCAACAACCCCCCACACCAGGCTGCCAGCCCCCGCACCCGCATGGTCAGGAACAGCGTAAACGCCGCCAGATAGCACACGGCGATGCGCTGCAACACCCCGGGCACGCGCACGTTCAGCAGCACGTCGCGTAGCCAGCCGGACAACCCCTTGCGAAACAGCGACCCGTCCACGCACTCCGAGAACACCGCCAGCAACAGGCCCAACCCGAACAAAATGACCGCGCGCCGAAGGGCGTGCAGGAACAGTTCACGACGGCTCTGGCCGCGCTGCAAACGGCGCGTCACCGACAGCGGAATGGCCAACCCCACAATCCACAGAAAAAACGGAAACACCGTGTCCGTAAACGTCCACCCGTGCCATGCGGCATGACGCAACGGGCCGTACACCGCTGACCAGTCGCCCGGGTTGTTGACCAGAATCATGGCGGCGACCGTGGCGCCCCTGAACGCGTCCAGCGACAACAGCCGACCTGCCGTGGGAGATTCGGGTGGGACCGACAACGCCTCGCGCATGGCCCAAGCCTAACCCGCCCCGTCTGCTTGGAAAGTCGTTTCCCCGCTCCACCAATCCCGGTGTGCACCCGGACGGCCCCCCCGGGCGTCCTGTCCCAAGCCCTTAGCTCCCGGCCATGTCGGCCAGTTGGCCACTTGCTGCCGCAAGCCGGAGCGGGGGTCTCCCGGGACCTGCGGACCGGAGGCCGACGCCACAAGCCGCAAGCCGCTGGCTCGCACGGCTGGCCGATAGCAGTGCCGACCGGATACGCCCAGCCCCTTGCGCATGGCGGGTCATGGCTTGTGCGCGCCGGCAGTTCGTGGCTAACCTGTCGGCGCTGACAGACTGAGGCTCGTCATGCCCGAAAATGCTATGAAACCAAACCGAACCGACTCTCCTTTTCACTCGGCGACACCCGTTGTCCTTGTTGCTGCGCTTGTGGCGGTGGCCACGCTGCGGGGCGTAGCGCAGCCTGATCCCAACTGGATTGACCACGACCGCAACCGGCCATTGCCGCCGGTCATCACGCCCGCCACGCCCAGCACGCCCGATCAGGTGGGCCGGGCGCCGTCGGATGCCGTGGTGCTTTTCGACGGCAAAGACCTCTCCCAATGGTGCGCCATGGATGGCAGCCCGTCCAAGTGGGTGGTCAAGGACGGCGTCATGGAATGCACCCCGGGCAGCGGCTACATCCGGACGCTGCGCAACTTTGGCGACTGCCAGCTTCACTTGGAGTGGGCCGCGCCGGTGCCGGCCAAGGGCAGCGGCCAGGGCCGCGGCAACAGCGGCGTCTTTTTCGGCCTGGACCGCTACGAGGTGCAGGTCTTGGATTCTTACGAGAACCCGACCTACGCCGACGGCAGCGCCGCCTCGGTTTACGGCCAGTATCCACCCCTGGTCAACGCCTGCCGGCCACCGGGCGAATGGCAGACCTACGACATCATCTACACGGCGCCCCGATTTGATGACGACGGCAAGCTGGTGTCGCCGGCGCGTCTGACGGTGTTGCACAACGGCGTGTTGGTGCAGAACAACGTGGCGCTAACCGGCCCAACCGCATGGATTGACCGCGCGCCCTACGCGCCGCATCCGGAAAAGCTGCCCATCGCGCTGCAAGACCACGGCAATCCGGTCCGTTTCCGCAACATCTGGGTGCGCGAGCTGGGTCGGCCCGGCCGGCCGGAATACACCTTTTCCACGGCCCTGCTGGACCGTTACGCAGGCCGCTACGGTCAACTGGAAATTACCCGCGAGGGCGACCACCTGGTGGCGCGGTTGGGCGGGCGCAAGTTGCTCCTCTACGCCGAGTCCCAGACCAAGTTCTTCGCCAAGAGCACGGACCTGCAGATTGAGTTCAAGCCCGACTCCTCGGGTGAGGTCAACGAACTAACCTGGTCGGTGGGCGAGGGCGCCAATGTCGCCCAACGCAAGAAGTAACCGCCGCCGGTCGCGCGCGGCGTAACCTGCATGAAAAGGCTCGCTCTGCTGCTGGTTGGCGCGCTCGCCGCGCCGGGCTGGGCGACGACGCTGGCCGCCACCGCGCCCGCCGGCCAACCGTCGCGCCCCAACATCGTGGTCATCCTGGCCGACGACATGGGGTTCTCGGACCTTGGCTGTTACGGGGGCGAAATCCCCACGCCGAATCTGGACCGGCTGGCCGCCGGCGGGCTGCGCTTCACGCAGTTTTACAACACCGGCCGGTGTTGCCCCACGCGCGCCTCGCTGCTTACAGGGTTGTATCCACACCAGACCGGTGTCGGGCACATGGTCGAAGACCGCGGCGTGCCGGGCTATCGCGGTTTCCTCAACGACCGTTGCGTGACCCTGGCCGAGGTGCTGCGCGGCGCGGGTTACTTCACCGCCATGACCGGCAAGTGGCATGTGGGCCAGACGCCCGAATACTGGCCGCGCCAACGCGGCTTCGACCGCTTCTACGGCTCGGAGGCGGGCGGCTTCTACTTCCGACCCATCGCCCAGCGCAAGGTGATCCGCGATGACACCGTGCTCTACACGGCCACGAATCCGCCGCCCGACGGCTGGTATTCCACCGACGCCTGGACGGAGCAGGCTGTCGGTTTCGTGGACGAGGCGCGCGCGGCGGGCAAGCCCTTCTTCCTTTACATCGCGCATAACGCGCCGCACTTCCCGTTGCAGGCGCCGCCCGACGACATCGCCCGTTTTCGGGGCCAATACATGGCAGGTTGGGACAAGCTGCGCCAGCAGCGGCACGCCCGCCAAATCCAGATGGGCTTGGTGAGCCGCGACTGGCCGCTGTCGCCGCGCGCCCCAGCAGTGCCGGCTTGGGAGGATGTCCGGCCGCAGGAGCGGGAACGATTCGACCAGATCATGGCCATCTACGCGGCCTGCGTCGAGCGCCTGGACCGCAGCGTGGGCCGGCTGGTTGCTGCGTTGAAGGAGCGCGGGCTGCTCGACAACACGCTGCTGCTGTTCCTCAGCGAAAACGGCGGCAACGCCGAAAGCGGCCCCAATGGCCGCTTGGAAGGCCCCGGGTCGCCCGGCTCGGGCGACTCGACCGTTTTTTGCGGGGAGTCCTGGGCCACGCTCCAGAACACGCCGTTCCGGCGCTACAAGCATTTCAACCACGAGGGCGGCATTGCCACGCCCCTCATCGCCCACTGGCCCGCGCGCATCCGCGACGCCGGCCAACTGCGCCACCAGCCGGGGCACGTTGTGGACATCATGGCCACCTGCGTGGAGGTGAGCGGCGCTGAATACCCCGCCCGGTTCAAGGACCGGCCCATCCAGCCGATGGAAGGTCGCAGCCTGCTGGCGGCTTTTGACAACAAGCCCATCGCGCGCGAGGCCCTTTACTGGGAGCACGAGGGCAACGCCGCCATTCGCATGGGGGATTGGAAACTGGTGCGCCAGGGCCGCAACGGGCCGTGGGAGCTTTACGACCTGAAGGCCGACCGAACGGAGCTGCACGACCTGGCCGCCACCAAGCCCGAGCTGACCGGCCAACTGGCTGCCCGGTGGGAAAGCTGGGCCGAGCGCGCCAACGTCAAGCCCTACCCGCCCGCCCAGCCCGCCAAGAAACAGGCGCAGCCCAACAAGAAAAAGGCCAACCCCTGACCCGAGTGATTCATCGGAGCACGCAGTTCCGATAGGGCGGAAGCGCCGGGTGCCACGGCGCAGGCGCGCCTTCGGCGCGCTGACGCTACGAGCCGCCGCTCTTCTGATGCGTGCGCAGCGCCGCCTCGTAACAGGCCAGCGCCTCGTCGTAGCGCGCCAGCCGGTTGCACAGACCGCCCTTGTGCAGGTAAGCCAACGTGAACGACCCGTCGGCCGCGATGGCCCGGTCGTAGCAGGCCAGGGCCTCGTCGGGCTGCCGCACCTGTTCCAGCGCCGCGCCCTTTTTGAGGAGCGCCTCCGGGTGTTGCGGGGCCAGCCGCAGCGCTTCATCGAAACAGGCCAGCGCCTCGGTGGGACGGTCCATCTCCAGCAACGTCTGGCCCTTGGCCAGCAAAAGGTCCACCTGCCCCCGCCGCTCGGCCTCCGCGCGCATCGGCGTTGCCTGCCCGGACTCCGCCGGCGGCGCAATCTGCCCGCCCGTGCTGGGCAACTGACCGCTTCGCTCCAGCGCCCGGACTTGCGCTTCGAGTTTCTCGATGATCCCAAGCAAACGCGCCGCTGAGTTGCCAGCCTGCCCCAGGGGCGGCGTGAACTCGTCTCCGGCGAGGCGGCCATACAGGCTCGCCCCGGGCTGCGCCCACAGGGCCGGCGGCGCGCTGCGCGCCGCTGCCAGCCGCTCCGCGGCCCGCCAGTACAGGTAGGCGGTCAGCACCAACGTGACCACGGCGGCTGCAGCAAAAACACCCGCAAAGCCCAGCAGCCATTGTTGCGAGCGCTCCAAGGTGTCGAGCGCCCGCGCCCGCTCCCCCACTAACGCCTGTTCCATCAACCGCAGTCGCGTCTCGAACCACTCCGTGTTCCGCGCCGCAGCCGCCTCGGCTTCCTGCCGATTGCGCTCCAGCGCCAGATGCACCGCGCGCAACTGGTCTTGAGCCTCCGCATACGCCCGGGCCAGGTCCGCCGCCGGCACCACCGTCGCCGGTCCGGGCGGCGGATTGGTGGCCTGCCCCCACAGACACGGAACCCCGGCCCCCAGCAACCCCACACAGGCGATTACCGCCCATGGCCTCATGTTCCAATGTCTCGCCAGCATGACGACCGGATCAGTCGCCAGACACGGAGGATGCGCCTTCCTGCGTTGCGGCCGTCGGGCCGTGCGAACGGGAACGACTGCTGTCCCGAAATCGCTGCAATTGGTTCAACGTGCGCCGCAGCGTTTCGATCTCGCGCTCGGCGTCCTGTTTCTGGGACTCGGCCACCTCCAGCAAGTCGGCGACGTCTTCCAGGTCGGCGAGCACCTCGCGCACATCGGCCACGATTTGGTTCAGGTGGGCAATCGCCTGCTCCAGCGCGTTGCTGCGCCGCGCAGGCGACCGTGCCCCCGGCCCGCCCGACTGCCCGGTTGCAGACATTTCCGGTCGCCCCGCCGCCTCAGGCTCGGGCGACACAGCCCCGTCCGCCTCACCGCCGGTGCTGGCAGGCGGCGACTCGGCCGGGCCGGCGGCCTCGGGTGGGGTGGCTTGAGGCGGGGTCTGTGGGCGGCCTTTGCCGCGCCGACCCCGTCCGCCCCGCCGGCCCCTGCGACGGCGAGGCTGCCCTCCCTCGTTGGAGGCAGGGGGTGTCGTGGCCGGATTGGTTCCTTCAGCATCTGGCATCGGCACCAGTCAAACCGCCCACGCGGCAAATGCAATCGCAAATTGTTCACGTGCGCCGTCGGGGCGCATCCGGGCGGCTGACCCGGGTCGGCCACGAAGGCCTGCCCTGAGCTGGCGGCTCGTCCGTCAGGCCGGTCACACAGGGATGCCGCCACAGATGTGCCGGTCCGGCGGATGGCTCAGAGTTTCTGAGCTTCCTTGGCCCAGGTGTCCCGGAGGGTGATGGTTCGGTTGAAGACCAGACGGCCCGGGGCGCTATCAGGGTCGAGCGCAAAGTACCCGAGGCGCTCGAACTGGTATCGTTCGGAGGGCAGGGCTTGCTGCAGCCCCGGTTCGCACATGGCCCTGACCACCTCCAAGCTGCGCGGGTTGAGGAACTGCATAAAGTCGCCGCCGGCGTCCGGCTCGGGCACGGTAAAAAGCCGATCGTAAAGGCGGCACTCGGCCGGGATGGCGTGGGGCGCGCTGACCCAGTGGATGGTGCCTTTGACCTTGCGCGCGGCGGTCGGGCCGCCGGTCTTGCTACCCAGGTCGGCCGTGCAGCGCAGCTCGACAACCTGGCCGTCGGCGTCCTTGACCACTTGATCGCACCGGATGATGTAGCTGTATTTGAGCCGCACCTCGCCGCCCGGGCGCAGGCGAAAGTACTTCGGAGGCGGGTTCTCCATGAAATCGTCGCGCTCGATGTAAAGCAGGCGGCTGAAGGGAATCGGGCGCGTGCCGGCGGTGGGGTCCTCCGGGTTGTTCACGGCGTGCAGTCGTTCGGTCCGGCCCTCCGGGTAATTGGTCAGGACAACGCGCAGGGGACGCACCACCGCCAACCGGCGCAACGCCCGTTTGTTGAGGTCCTCGCGGATGGCGAACTCCAGCAGCGCCACGTCGGTGAGGCTGTTGTATTTGGTGATGCCGATGTGGTAGGCGAAGCGGCGCAGGGCCTCGGGGGTGACTCCGCGCCGGCGCAGGCCGCTCAACGTGGGCAACCGGGGGTCGTCCCAGCCCGCCACGTGCCCTTCCCGGACCAGTTGCATGAGCTTGCGTTTGCTCATGACGGTGTAGGCCAGGTTGAGGCGGGCGAACTCGTACTGCCGGGGCAGTGGCCGGGGCAGGTCCAGGTTTTCCAAAATCCAGTCGTAAAGCGGGCGGTGCACCTCAAATTCCAGCGTGCAGATGCTGTGGGTGACGCCCTCGATGTAGTCACTCAGGCAGTGGGCGAAGTCGTACATCGGGTAGATGCACCACCGGTTGCCGGTGTGATGATGCTCAGCGTGGCGAATGCGGTAGAGGACCGGGTCACGCAGCCAGACGTTGGGCGAGGCCATGTCAATCTTCGCCCGCAAGGTGCGGCTGCCATCGGGAAACTCGCCCTCTTTCATGCGCCGGAACAGGTCCAGATTTTCCTCGATGCTGCGTTGCCGCCAGGGGGATTCGCGACCCGGCCGGTCCGGCGCCCCCCGGTAACGGTCCGTCTCCTCGGGCGATAGATCGCAGACATAGGCCTTGCCCTTGCGAATGAGGGTCACGGCATACTCGTAAAGCGCCTCGAAGTAATCGGAGGCATGAAATGGCTCGACGCGGACGCCGGGGTGGGCCTGCCACTCGGCTGCCGTGACCGCCGGCTGGTGGAAGTCCGTCTGGCCGTGGACATGGGTGGCTTCCGGCGACTTGCCCTGGGGTTTCAGGCCCAACCGGTCATCGGCCCAGCCACGGATCAGCCAGTTGACATCCTCGATGATGGAATCCACGTACTCGACCTCCTCCTTGGTCGGGTTGGTATCATCCATCCGCAGGTTGCAAATGCCGCCGAACTCGCGGGCAATACCGAAGTTCAGACAAATGCTCTTGGCGTGGCCGATGTGCAGATAACCGTTTGGCTCGGGCGGGAAGCGGGTGTGGATGCGAGGATAGCGCCCCTCGGCGATGTGCTGCCGGATCACGTCCCGGATGAAATCCGAGGGTGCCGGCGCGTCCACCGGGCCGGGATGATCGTTCGGTGCAGTCATAAGCGGCCCGGAGCGTATCAGGGCCGCTTGGCGAAGTCCATTGCCCGCGCCCCATCCGCAGCCGGCAACCGACCCTGGCGCGATACAAAGCTGGCGCGGCGCACCCACGTCGCCGGCGTCCGGTGAACCCGGGCCTTGACCCCGCCCGGCCTGTAACCTTTCTTGGTGCGGCGGCTCAACACCGTTTAAGGCATCATGAAGTGTGAGGAACTGCTCAAGCTGCTGAACGAATACGTGGACGGCACGGTCGAGCCGGGGGTGTGCGCCGAGTTCGAACAACACCTGGCCGGGTGCAACCCGTGCCAGATTGTGGTGGACAACATCCGCAAGACCATCACGCTTTACAAGAACGGCCAGCCGTACGAATTGCCCGCCGCGTTTCGCGACCGCCTGCACGCCGCCTTGCGCCAGCGGTGGAAGGAAACTCATCCGCCGGCCGTCCGTTAACCCTGCCGTTGCCTCCGCGCCCCGATCAATCCCCCCAACCATGAAGTGGATACTCCTTTTGGCCGTCGTGGCCCTGGTGGTCTTCGTGTTGAAACAGCGGGCCGCGGCCACGCTGCCGGCGACCGCCTTGCAACAACACTTGAGCCAGGGCGCTCTGCTGGTGGATGTGCGCACGCCTGACGAATACCGCTCCGGCCACCTGCCCGGCAGTGTCAACATCCCGCTGGACCGCGTCCGCGAGGAGCTGCCACGGCGGCTACCGGACAAGAGCCACCCCGTCCTGCTCCATTGCCGCAGCGGCCGCCGCAGCGCCATGGCCGAGCAACAACTGCGTGCCCTGGGGTACACCAACGTGTTTAACATCGGCTCTTACGGCCAGGCCGAGCGACTCCTGCGAAGCCGCGGTTTGGAACATTCCGGGTCATGAAAGCAAAGCGTCTGCTGATCGTGGGGGGGGTTGCCGGCGGGGCCAGTGCTGCCGCCCGCGCCCGCCGACTGGACGAACAGGCCCAGATCATCGTCTTCGAGCGCGGGCCGCACGTCTCTTTTGCCAACTGCGGGCTGCCCTATTTCGTGGGCGGGGAGATTGCGGACAAGAGCGCCCTGCTGGTCCAAACTCCGGCCAGCCTGCACACGCGGTTCAACCTGGATGTGCGTTGCAGCCAGGAAGTGTTGGCCATTGACCGGGCCGGACGGCGGGTGCGGGTGCGCGACCTGGCCAGCGGTCGGGACTACGAAGAGGCTTACGACGCACTGCTGCTTTCGCCCGGAGCCGCCCCCTTGCGACCGCCCATCCCGGGCATCGAACGCCCGGGTCACTTCACGCTGCGCATTGTGCCGGACGCGGAGGAGATCACCGCATGGCTTGAGGAAATGCCCAAGGGGCGAGCGGTGGTGGTCGGCGGCGGCTACATCGGCCTGGAAATGGCCGAGCAACTGCACCGGCGGGGGCTGGCTGTGACGGTGGTCGAAGCCCTGCCGCAGGTGCTGGCGCCGTTCGATCCGGAGATGGCGGCGTGGCTGCACCAGGAATTGCGCGCCCAGGGCGTGACGTTGTGCCTGGGCGATGCCGTGGCGGCGTTTGAACCGCCGGCACCCGGCCAATCGGCCCGCGCCTCGGTGGTGGTGCTCAAGAGCGGCCGACGACTCGAGGCCGATGTGGTCATCCTGGCGCTGGGCGTGCGGCCGGAAACCGAGCTGGCCCGGCGAGCCGGCCTGGAAATTGGCGCGCTGGGCGGCATCCGGGTCAACGATCGGATGCAAACCAGCGACCCGCACATCTGGGCGGTGGGCGACGCCGTCGAGGTGCGTGACCGGGTCACCGGCGCCTGGGCGTTGATCCCGCTGGCCGGTCCGGCCAATCGCCAGGGCCGGATTGCTGCCGACAACATCTTTGGGCGGGACGCCCGCTACGAGGGCACGTGGGGCACGGCTGTGCTGCGAGTGTTCAGTCTCACCGCCGCATGCACCGGTGCCAGCGAAAAGACCCTGCGTCAGGCGGGCATTCCCCACCTGGCGCTGCACCTGCACCCCGGCTCGCACGCCGGCTACTACCCGGGCGCAACCCCCATTGCGCTCAAAATCCTGTTCGCGCCGGACACCGGCAAGCTGCTGGGCGCCCAAGCGGTGGGCCGGGATGGCGTGGACAAACGGATTGATGTGCTGGCAACGGCGCTGCAAGCCGGCTTGACCGTGCATGACCTGGCAGACTTGGAGCTGGCGTACGCGCCGCCGTTCGGCTCGGCCAAAGACCCGGTAAACCTGGCCGGTATGGCCGCCCAAAACGTCCTGGCCGGCGACGTGCGCCTGGCCCAATGGCATGAGGTGGCGGGCATTGACCCGGCCACGACGGTGCTGCTGGACGTACGGACGCCGGCCGAACGCCAGAAAGGTTTCATTCCCGGCTCGATCCATATTCCCCTGGACGAACTGCGGGCGCGCCTGGCCGAGTTGCCGCGCGACCGGGAAATCATCGTCTCCTGCCAGAGCGGCCAACGCAGCTACTTTGCCTGCCGACTGCTTACCCAACACGGCTTCCGGGCGCGCAACCTCACCGGCTCGTATCGCACATGGAAAACGGCGCAACCGGCTTAGACCCCATCGCCGGAGACGGCACGTCAACCCAGGGTGACCGTAGCCCAACGTGCTGTCAGCACCCTGCCGACGGGCCTGCTGGGGCGATGCCGCCCCAGGGCCGTGTTGGCCGCGTGAGCTGGCGAGCCGCCACTTCGGTGCTTCTCACCGCGTCATTCCTGATGCTGGTGGTCAGTGGTGTGGTCCTGTTTCTGGCTCCGCCGGGCCGAGTGGCCAATTGGGGGGGCTGGACGGCTCTGGGATTGACCAAGCGCGATTGGGTTGATTTGCACCTCTGTTCGAGCGCCCTGTTTGTGCTGGCAAGCGGCGTCCATGTGGTTTTGAACTTTCGCTGCTTGGTGGGTTACTTCAGGCGGTGGCCCAGCCGCTGGATCGCCTTCCGGTGGGATTGGGCAGCGGCTCTGGCCCTGGCCGCATTCGTGTTTGCCGGCACGCGCGCCGGCCTTTGGCCGTTTTCTGCCTTTCTCTCCTGGCGGGAAACCCTCCGTCGCGGGGCGGACGCGCAGGAAACGACGGTCAGCGACGCCGCTGCGGCCCGGCTGCGGACGCGGCAACCGGCTGCGGAAGGCCCGGCCCCGGGCCGCCAGGATGAGCAGCGCGTCGGGAGGCACGACACCCGGACCGGGGGGCGAGCGGGAGCCGCCCCTGGCTGGGGGCGGATGACGCTACGGCAGTATTGTGAGGCGCAGCAAATGGACCTGCGGCAGGCGCAAGCGCGGCTGGCAGCCAAAGGGATTCGCTTCGCGCCGGACCGCACGTTGCGCGAAATCGCGGCAGACAACGGATACGAGTCACCCCGCGAGATTGTGGCCCTGTTGGGACAGCGGAACAACTGACACTGGTTGGCCAAGCTTGGATGCCATGCAACCGTCGGATCGTATGGACAGCGCCAGAGCCGTCGCTTTGAGCGGTTTGAGCGTGCTTGTGGTCGAGGACGAGGTATTGCTGCGCCGGCGCCTGACGGCGCACCTGGAGACTCTCGGCGCCGATGTGACCGGCGCTGAAACCCTCGACGCGGCCCGACGGCTGTTGTCGGAGCTGGACTTCGACTTCGCCCTGTTGGACATCAACCTGCCGGATGGCTCGGGCATGGATTTGCTGCGCCAAGGCGCGTTTGCGCCAAGCACCAGCGTCGTGGTGATGACCGCGCATGGCAACGTGGCCGGCGCGGTCGAGGCGATGCGTCTGGGGGCGGCGGATTATCTCGTCAAACCGTTCGAGCCGGAAGAACTGCCCTTGGTGTTGTCCCGGGCCCGGCGGGGCCGGCAGGTAGCACGCGCGCAAGCTCACAGGCACTCGGACGTCGCGCGGGATGGGTTCTTTTTCGGCACAGCCCTGGCGCCGCTCAAAGCGCAACTGGACAAAATCCTGGCCGCTGACCGGCGGCTCACAGGCACCCCGCCGCCGGTGTTGATTCAGGGCGAAACCGGCACGGGCAAGACGGCGATCGCTCGCTGGCTGCATCAACAGGGTCCGAGGGCCGAGCGGGAGCTGGTGGAGGTCAATTGCGCCACCTTGCCGGAGACCCTGGCCGAATCGGAGTTGTTCGGGCACGAGCGCGGCGCGTTTACGGATGCCCGCGCGGCTCGGATGGGGTTGTTTGAGGCAGCGCACGGGGGCACGTTGTTCTTGGATGAATTGCCCACCCTTTCCCCGGCCCTGCAGGCCAAGGTCCTCACCGCCATCGAGGACGGCTGCATCCGCCGGGTCGGCAGCAACAAATCCATCCCGGTGGATGTGCGTATTGTGGCGGCGACGCAGCACGATCTCAAGACGCTGGTGGCGACCGGCCAGATGCGTGAAGACCTCTACCACCGGCTGGACCTGTATCGGGTGGTCATCCCGCCGTTGCGGGAGCGCGGCCAGGACATCGTGGCCTTGGCAGCGCATTTCTTGCGGCAACTGAGCCGCAAGTACCGGCTGCCCCTGAAGAAGATTTCCGAGGCTGGCCGCCAGCGGTTGCTCACCTACGCCTGGCCGGGCAATGTGCGCGAACTGGCACACGAGCTGGAGCGGGCTGTGGTGTTTGAAGACGCCGACGAATACCAGTTTGCCCACCTGCCGGGCTGTTTGGAGGTGACCGGGTCGGGAACGGAAACGGGGGAGCAGCCCGATTGGCTGGTGCGGGACTTCCGTTTCCCGGAGCATGGTTTTTCGCTGGAAGAAGCCATCAATCGTTTTGTCCGGCTTGCTCTGAAACAGACGGACGGGAATGTGTCGGCGGCGGCCCGTTTGCTGGGGATGCCGCGCGACTTTGTGCGTTACCGTTTGGGCCAAAAAGGCCGCCGGCCCAATGGGCCATAGCGCCCAACTGCGGCCTCCGGACGCAGCCCGGACTGGGCACGCTCACCCAGTCCCCACCCGAGGATCAATCCGGGGGGCGACGGCCCATTTGTTGTAACCGTTGGTTGCCAGCGACTTGGCGAGCGCGGGTGGCTTGACGGCATACCTCCTGCGAAGACAGAGGCGGTCGGGGTGGCGGAATGGTTCTGCTGCCCGTGCAAACGAGAGCAACACAGGAAACTGACAAATGAAAACCACGATGACCTTTCTCATATTGGCGGGATGCGCTGGCCTGGCAATCACGGCTCTGGGGCAGGGTGGCCCGGGGGGCGGGGGCGGCACCAACGACTACAACTGGAACTACGCCCAAAGCAATTACTACGCTTGGAAGACGAATCTGGCCGGGCTGAAGGACTCGTCGGCCCCCAAGGCTTACAGCAATCATTTCCAATACGCGGTGCTCGAACCGGGACCGGGCAATCAGTGGCGGACGCGGTTTGGCCAGTCGGACCTGCCCGCGGACGTCCAAGCCATGATTCAACAGTTCCAACAGGAAAGACAGCGACTCATGAGTCAGCTCAAGACCGCCTCCGATGAACAGCGCCGGGAGATTTTACGCGAGATGGAGCAGCTCCGCGCCCAATTGCGCGAGCAGGTGTCCAAACTGCGCGAAGAGGCCAAACAGCAGGCTGAGGAGATGCGCCATCGCTTCCAAAACAACCGCGATCGCATCCTGGACCGGGGCACAGCAGGCGAGGGTAGCGGGCGCGACCGCTGAGTCCGGCGACACCCCCTCATGCAGCATGGGTTTGGAGCATCACCAAGCGGCCGCAAGGCCGCTTGGTGAGTTCTCGCCGGATGGCCTCCAGGGCGACAGGGTGGCGGGCAAAGGCGATTGCTCGTTTGGGGCTTGCAGTCCTGGCCAGCACCAGTTTCTGGATCAGGGGGGCTGAGTCCGTGGCCACCCAAGGGCTTGAAGACGCCGACCTCAAAATCCCGCTGTGGCATTGGGCGTTTGAGCTGCGGGGTGCGGCAGGCTACAAGGACAACGTCACCCTCAGCAGCCATGAACCGTCGGCCAGCGGTTTTTGGCTATCGCACGCCGATGCGATCCTGTTTCGCGTGCCGACTCTGGGCTGGCGGGCGCATTTTTTTGCCGCGGTGGATGACGTGCGTTACTTTGATGCCCGCGGTGCGGACAACGAGCAGACGGCGCTGGCCGCGGCCGAGATCAGCAAGGATTTCGACCACGGCTGGAAGTCCAGCTTGGGGCTTAGCTACCTCTATCAAAACCAGTTTTTCGACATGTCGGCCACCTACACCAACGGCGGCAGCATTGGTTTGATTCGCGGCCATCTGCTGTCGCCCCATTGGAGCGGCCGCAAGACCCTGGGGACGTTTTGGGTGGAAGCCGAGTTCGCCGGCGCACGGCAGATTCTGGCCGCGCCGCTGGATAATTACTGGCAGCTCGGGCCGCGTTTGCGGCTGGGCTTGAACTATGGGCGCGCGTCCGAAATCGCCCTGGCCTGCACCTGGACACACCAGACCTATGACACGCGCGAGTGCGCCGACCTTGCCGGCAGCCCGCTACCCGGGAAACCGCTGCTGTTTCAAACACCAGGGGCTGAGTTGGCCTGGACGCACCTGTGGGACGACCGGAAACGGTGGCAAACGTCCCTGAGGCTCGGCGCCGAGGCCACACGGGACAACGGTCCGGGCTACTACGATTATGACCTGTACCGGGTGCAGCCGGAGTTGCGGTATCGCCATAATGCTTGGGAACTCACCGCTCGGGCGGGCGTCCGATTCTTCACCTACAAACACCAGACCGTCAGCGCCTCGGATGCCGCGCGTCGCCAGCGCACCTTGCTAACCGTCGCCGCCAGAGTCGAGAGGCAACTGACCCGTCACTTGAAAGCCCATGCCAGCTACCAATTGGAGCGTTCGTCTTCCAATCTGGATTTCGATGACTACGTGGCCAACACGATGATGGGCGGCCTGGCCCTGGAGTTCTGAGACCCATCATGACACCGCGCCCCTCCCACGCCTCGTCGGGCGTTCCCCGGCCACCACCGGCCGGTCTCTCCGCTGAGCCCGGCTCCCACGCCGTGGCGCTCGGCACGCTGGCCGCCGCTTTGGCCATTCTGGCAGGCGTGGTGGCGGCTGGCGCGTTGCATTTGCGGCGACACCTTTGCGACCACCTGGTGCAGCGAGATGGCCAGGTGCTGTACGCCGTGGCCCTGGCCCGCCAGTACGCCAACGGCAGCGGCGAGGCTCTGGCACAGCGGCTTGCCCAGCCCACCGAGCAACTGGCTTTGGCGTTGGACATCTCGCAACTGCGCGCGGGCACCCTGGGCGTGCGCCTCTTCGACAGCGCCGGCCACTTCGTCACCGCGTTCCCCCCCGCAGTGATGGAAGCAGAGCTGCGTCCGGACCTGCTCGCCGCGTTGAGCCGGCTGGAGCCCGTCAGTGTGCTGCACCCCCAGGCGGGTTTGACGGATTTCTTCTGGATCCAACCGGCAGCCACACAGGCCACAGCCGTCCCGCTGCTGGAGGTCAACATCCCACTGCACAGTCGGGGTGAGAACCGGCTGTTGGGGGCCGCCCAACTGCTGCTGGATGGTAGTAGCCTGACCCGGGAGTTTGCCCGTGTGGACCGGCATCTCTGGGCCTTGGCCGTGGGCTTCTATGCCGTGGCGGCCCCGTTGCTTGCGGGCGTGCTCATCTGGGCCTACCGGCGACTGCGGCAGGCCCAGGCGCTCATCGAGGAACGCACTGCCCGGCTGCTCCGCGCCAACCACGAGCTGGCCTTGGCGGCCAAGACCAGCGCCCTGGGGGCGGTCACCGCCCATCTGATTCCCGGCCTGAGCAACCCGTTGGCCAACCTGCAGGACTTCATCGCCAGCCGCGGCGATCCGGCTGGCAACGGCGATTGGCACGAGGCCGCCGCTGCCGCCCGCCGCATGCAACAGCTCGTGCACGACGTGGTCCGGGTCCTGGGGGAGACGCGCACGGGCGACCGCTACGAGTTGACCCTCGCGGAGCTGACCGACGTGTTGCTGGACAAGGTCGAACTGGCTGCCCGGGAGGCGGGCGTGCGCCTGGTGACCGAAGTCGGCGCCCGGGGCAAGCTCTCCAATCACCATGCCAACCTGGTTCTGTTGATCCTGGAGAACCTGATCCACAACGCGCTGAAAGTGACCCCGCGCGACCATTTCGTGCGGGTGCGCTGGATGCTGCGGGATGGAATGGCGGCCTGTGAAGTCGCAGACCAAGGGCCGGGCATTCCTCCGGAAATGCTGCCGCGCTTGTTCACCCCCTGCCGTTCGACCCACGGCGGCAGCGGCTTGGGACTGGCCCTCAGCCGACAACTGGCCCAGCATTTGGGCGCCACGCTCGAGCTGCAGTCCAACACCCCCGCGGGCTGCGTGTTCGCGCTCACGCTGCCCCGCGAGATGGTGTCCCCCGACGCCACGCCGATCCCCACGCGACCTCTCGGCTCTGAAGCATGAGTGCCCCGACGTTCAATGCCCGCTCCTTTCTCACCCGCTCATTGTCACCAACCGGTGTCGCTCTCCGATGCGGCACGGGCGGCCCCGAAAGATGCCGGCAGGACCTCCGTGCAATCTGGCCGGGCCGAAAGCATGCTCCGGCGACGCTCAGGGTCCGCGCTTTCGCTTGCTCCTGCGCCTTGGTCTTGGCGGGGGCCATCCTAATCACCGGCGTAGAAGCCCGGGCGATCAGCCTCCCCCCGGTCTGGCGATGGTCCAACCCCCGGCCGCACGGGGCGAACATCGTGGACCAGGCGACCGTCGGGCCGTTGAGCGTGCAGGTGGGAGAACGCGGCCAGATTTTCACCAGTGACGACTGGCGGACGTGGTGGCCGCGCGACAGCCACACAACGGTCGCGTTGCGAGCCGCAACTTTCTTTGGAGGACGCCTGGTCATCACCGGCGAGGCGGGCACCGTCCTGTTTGCCGACCGGCCGGACCAGTTCTACCTGCTGGACCTGGGCACGACCAACTGGTTGGAAGGTGTAGCCGCCTCGCCTGCGCTGGTGGTGGCCGTAGGCGACTCAGCGGCCATCTACGTCAGCACCAACGCGGTCGTTTGGCAACGGCTCACCGGGGTTCCGTTCACCAAAGGCTTGCGGGCCGTCACGTACGGCGAGAAGGGTTTCGTAGCTGTGGGCGAGAGCGGACTCATTGCCACCAGCGCCAACGGGTTGACCTGGCAGACGCGCAACAGCACCACGACCACGAACCTGAATCGTGTCGCCTGGCTGGGTGACCACTTTCTGGCTGCCGGCGACGGCGGCATCTTGTTGTCCAGCACCAACGGCGTGCAGTGGACCAAGATCAACGGTGGCGCCACCAATGCCCTGTATGGTCTGGCTGGCGAGAGCGGTTCGCGCGTGGCCGACGGTTACCACGAAGTCCGCCTGTCCGAACAGGGTGCGCCGTGGTCCAACCAGTTGGCCGCCACCCTGGCCGCGCCCGCCCCGGCCTGGAGCTACTACTCGGCCCTCTACAGCAGCAACTGCTATCTGCTGAGCGGGCGCACCGGCTTGAACGTGGAGGGATTGCGGGCCAATGGCGGCGTCCGTTGGCAGGCCACCGACCCGTCCGTCCGCACCTGGCTGTGGGCCGTGGCCCGTACACCCTCGCACTATGTGGCCGTCGGGGACTATGGCACCATCCTGAGCAGCCCGGACGGACTGGACTGGGACTTGGAACTGGTCCCGACCGCGGCCACAAACTCGGTCCTGCTGGGCGTCGGTGGAAGCTCCAACCTGCTGCTGGCCGTGGGCAGTCGCGGCACCATCCTCCGGGGCACCAACGTCTTCTTGTGGCACGCCATACCGCCGCCGACGTCCAACGACCTGCAAGGGGTTTGCTTCGATGGGCAACAGTTTGTGCTGTCAGGCGGCAATGGCACGATCCTGACCAGTCCGGACGGCAGCCAATGGACACAGCGGGCCACTCCGACGTCCCAGTTTCTCATGAGCGTGGCGGCTTTCCCCAGCGGGCTTGTGGCCGTGGGCGAAGACGGCGTGATCCTCACCAGCACGAACGGGGGTACCAACTGGGTTCAACGCGCCTCCGGAACAACCAACTGGCTCAGCCAGGTCCGCTGGCTGCACGACCGGCTGCTGGCCGTGGGTGAAAACGGCACGCTGTTGGCCAGTTTCGATGGCCGCCAGTGGTGGACCAATCGTTCCGTCACCGACCGCTGGTTGAACGCGGCCGAATTTGTGGACGGCGTCTGGCTGGTCGCCGGCAACCAGGGCACGTTCCTCGCCAGCCCGGACAGCACCAACTGGTACAGCTTCGGCACGGTCACAAAGAAATCCCTGTATGGCGCGGTCGCTCACGCCGGCCTGTTGGTCACCGTGGGTGCCGAAGGCGTCATCCTGCGCACCCGGCTGGTGCCGGACCTGACGCCGGTGCACATTGCCCGCTTCAGCCGGGTGTCGGGTGTCAACTTGTTCCTGTTTACAGGCGCGCCCGACCAACGCTTCGCGCTGCAGAGCAGCCCGGACTTGAGCCGGTGGACCGACGACGTGCTGCTGGAGTTGTTGGACAGCACGGGCACGCTGCTCTGGCTGGCCGAGACCGGGACCAATGCCCCGGGACAGATGTTCTACCGAACCAGGCTTCTGCCATAATCCGCCGTCGCCAAGCCACGCCCACCCCGGCACGGACGGGCCGTCTGATTCTCAACCATTGGGATGCCGCTGGCCTGCGGCACATGGTTTCTGCCGCAGCGGCGAACGACCCGTGACAGCGATTCCCGTCCGCGTGCACCCACCCACCTGCCGTGCTGCAAGTTTTCTCGGTCCTTCCGAAATGCCGGCGGCGACCGCCGCCATTCACCAGCCCGGCCCCGGTGCTTGGGTGACCGTCCCGTCGTTTGCCCGGACAAGGCCCGCCGCCAGACTCCGCGCTTCCCCGGGTCCAGGGCTTGCGTCAACATGACCGGGCTTCAGGCCTCAGGTTGCAGGTCATGGAATGGTCCGAAATAGACTGGAAGGCGTTGGAGCGGCTGCGCGCCGCGTTCCTGGACGGCAGCGCCGGCGCGGCGGATTACTGGCAGAGCGAATCCGATTTGGCCAGTTACGACACCACCTTTGCGCAGCGCATTGGTTGGAAGTGGGACTACGTGCTGGGCGAGCTGGCGCGGCGCGGTTGGGTGGCGCCGCCGGGAGACGTGCTGGACTGGGGGTGCGGCAGCGGCGTGGCTGGGCGGGCGTTTTTGGATCACTTCGGCACCAACGGCGTCACGGCGCTGTGGCTGTGGGACCGCTCAACGCCGGCCATGCAATTCGCTGCCCGTCGGGCGCGGGAGAAATACCCGGGGCTGGTGGTGAATACCGGTTTGGGCGCGCCACCGGCCACGCTGCTGATCAGCCACGTGCTCGGGGAGCTGACGATCGAGCAGACCCGGGCGCTGGCCGAGTTTGCGGCGGCCGCGACCGCCGTGCTGTGGGTTGAACCGGGGACCTACGAAGCCAGCCTGACGTTGATTGCCGTGCGGGAGCGGCTGCGCGACCGCTTGCATGTGGTGGCGCCGTGCACCCATGCGGCGCGTTGCGGCCTGTTGACACCCGGCAACGAGCGCCACTGGTGTCACCACTTCGCCACGCCGCCGCCGGAGGTGTTTACCGACGGTCGCTGGGCGCGTTTTGCCAACCTGGTGGGCATTGACCTGTGGAGCCTGCCGCTGAGCTTCCTGGTCATGGACCGGCGGCCCGCGCCCGCGCTGCCCGTCGGCGCCGCGCGGGTGCTGGGGCGTCCCCGGGTTTACAAGGCACTGGCCCGGTTGCTGGGTTGCGACCCAACCGGCGTGGCCGAAAGCACCCTCACGCAGAAGCGGCTGCCCGGGGCCTTCAAGCAGTTGAAACGGGGTGGCTACGACCCGTTGCAGGTGTGGCAGCGGGAGGGCAAGGAGATTGTTGCCAGCCGCCCGCTGTAGGCCCGCCAGGGCCTCGCCCGCGCCCGTGGTGGCCCAGAATCCGGGCGCCGGCGGTTCGGCAGAAATCAGGGTTGGCGGGCGTAACCCACGGCCTGGCCCAGCAGGACGTGTTGTTCAGGGCGCAGACGGAGCAACTCCCGCAATGCCTCGCGGTCCAGGTCATGCACCACCGTGCCCAAGCCCTCGGCGGCGCAATACAGCGACACGTTCTGGCTGATAAAGCCGGCTTCCATGTGGGCGTAACGGTCGCGGTCCTCCGGCTTGGCCTTCTGCAAGCGCGCCAGGTCGGCTACAAACAGCAGCGCCACGGGAGCGGTCTTGACAAAGGGCTGGCTGCCGGTGCGCGCGCGGTGGTCGCCTGCCGCCACCGGGGCCAGCCGGTGTCCGACCGGCTCGTAGCGATAGAGCGCCTCCGGCAGTGCCACATAAAGGTCCACGGCTTGCGAGTTGAGGGCCGAGGGCACCGTGCGATGGCCGTCGGCCCGGTTGGTCCCGCAGCCGGCCCACAGCAGATTCCCCAACGTCTGAACCGGCAGGGCGTTGGTGCGGAACTCGCGCGTGCTGCGCCGGGCCGCCAGCGCCTGCATCAGCGGGTGTGGGGAGGCCAGTTGCGGAGGCGGCAAGGGAACGGGCGACAGTTCAGCCGCCAGCGATGCCACACCGGCCCAGCCAATGAGGGTGAGGAACAGACCGAGCGTCTTGTGCCATGTCATGCCGGCGGATTGTGCCGGATGCCCCCGGGCAGCGCCACGCCGAATCGCGACACCGCAACACCGGCGGCCGCTGCCCCGGCGCGCCGGCGACAATCCGTTTGCGTTTTGGCGGGAGAAGACCAAAGCTGGGAGCGATGACGGAGCCGTTGGCGCTAGTCTTTTACGAACGGTTGCTGCCGGGCACGCAATTGGTCAACCGGTTGCAGGACTTGGGCTATCGGGTCCGAGCGCTGGACCAGCCCGACCGTTTGCCGGAAGTCGCCCAGGAACAATCGCCCTTGGTGGTGCTGGTGGACGCTGAGCCGTCGCGGGGCGACGTGCTGGCGGCCATTCGGCGTCTGCGGTCCACCGCCGCCACCGCGCACCTGCCGGTGGTCGCGTTCACCAGCCGGGATGCGCCGGAAGCGCGGGAGGCCGCCCTCCAGGCCGGGGCGACGTTGGTGGTGTTGGACGCGGCGTTGCTGGGTCACCTGCCGCAGATGCTTGAACAGGCGCTGCAGGTCGAATGACCCGGCGCGCCCGCCCGCCGTGTCGCCCGTGTCCACTCCTCCCGTCGGCAGCCTGTATGTCCACGTGCCGTTCTGCGTCCGCAAGTGCGCCTATTGCGCGTTTTATTCCGAGGTTGCCGAGGGCCGGACCATCGAGCGCTACGTGCGCGCGCTGGGCATGGAATTGGAGCGGGTAGCCGGCCGCTTGCGGCCGCGCACGGTGTATTTCGGCGGCGGGACGCCCTCGGTTTTGCCCTGGCGACAATGGCGGGTGATCCTTGGAGACATGGAGCGGCTGGGGCTGCTGGGGGCCGCGGAGTGGACGGTGGAATGCAACCCGGCCAGCGTCACGGTGGAGCTGGCCCGGCTCTGGCGGGATTACGGCGTGAACCGGCTGTCGCTGGGGGTGCAATCGCTGGACGCCGCGGTGTTGGAACGACTCGGACGCGTGCATACGCGGACGGCGGCGTTCAGGGCTTTTGACCTGCTGCGGCGCGAGGGATTCGACAACGTGAACGTGGACCTGATGTTTGCCATTCCCGGCCAGACGATGGCCTCCTGGCGGGCCACGCTGCGCGAGGCCATGGCGCTGGGGAGCGAGCACCTGTCCTGTTACGAGGTGATCTACGAAGAGGACACCCCGTTGTTCGAGCAACTGCGGGCCGGCGCGGAGGCCGTGGACGAGGACCTGGCCTGCGCCATGTACGAGGAGCTGGTGGAAACGGTGGGACAGGCGGGCTGGCGGCGCTACGAGATCGCCAACTTTGCCCGGGAGACCCGCGCCGGCGTGGCTGGCGGCGCCGCGGCCCGGCGGGGCGGGACCGGCACGGACGGTTTGCCGGACGGCCCTGGACGCGACTCCGAAGAGCCGCCGGCTGAATTCCCGGCGTTTGCCTGCTGGCACAACCTCAATTACTGGCGCGGGGGCGATTTCTTCGGGCTTGGGCCGGGTGCGACCACGTATGTGGGCGGCGTGCGGACGACGAATGTTCGGGACGTGCGTCGTTACTGTGACGGCTGGGAGGCATCCCAGCGGCCACTGGACACGCGGGAGGCGCTGTCGCCCCTGGCGCGGGCGGGCGAGACAGCCGCCTTCGGGTTGCGGGTCGTGGCCGGCTGGCCGTTCGAGGCGTTCCAACGCGTGACCGGTTTTGATCTGCGCCAGGAATGGGCGGCGGACATGCGCCAGTTGGTGGCGCGCGGCTGGGGCGAGTGGACGGCGGAGCGATTCCGGCTTACCCCGGCGGGATTGCGGTTCGCCGATGCAGCGGCGGAACTGTTCTTGCGGCCTGACACGGCGGGGGCCGAGCCGGCCCGCAGCCCATAAGCCCGGCCGGCTGCGGGGGAGGATCAGTCGGCCTCAGCGGCCTCGGGGGGAGGGCGGGGTGGAGATTCGGGTCGGCGCACGGACTTGAGCCGGGCACGGATCAATTCGGCGCGCACCTCGTCGCGTTGATCGGCGTCCAGTTCCTCGGCCTGCAACCGCTGCAGGTGGGCCGGTTGAGTGATCAGGAACAACTCGTCGGTCAGCGAGCGGTCCACACCGGGGAACAAACCCAGGTCCACCCCCAGGCGCAGGAGGGACAGCAGGTTCATCGCCTCCTTGGAGGCAATGATGTGGGCGTTGGCCAGGACGCCGTAGGCGCGGCCGATCTGATTGAGGACCATGCGGGGTCGCCTTTCCAGCAAACTGGCTCGGGCGTTTTCCTCGTGCTCGAGGAGCTGCAGCACGACCTTTTCAAGCCGCTCGATAATCGCGGCCTCGGTCTCGCCCAAGGTCATTTGGTTGGAAACCTGGAAGACGTTGCCCAGCGCCTCGGTGCCCTCGCCGTAAAGACCGCGCACGGCCAGGCCCAGCTTGTTGACCGACTGGATGACCGGGTTGATTTGTTCGGACAGGACCAGGCCGGGCAGATGCAACATGGCGCTGGCGCGGATGCCAGTGCCCAGGTTGGTGGGGCAGGCGGTCAGGTAACCCAGTTGGGCGTCGAAGGCGTAGTCGAGAACCTTTTCGAGGGCGGAGTCCACCGCATCCAGGGCGGTCCAAGCTTGTCGCAGTTGCAGGCCGGGGCGCAGGGCCTGCATGCGGAGGTGGTCCTCCTCATTGATCATCACGCAAAGGGTCTCGTTGCGGTCCAGGACCAGGCCGCTGCCAGCGCCCTTGGCCGCGTGCTCGCGGCTGATGAGGTGGCGCTCGACCAGAATCTGTTTGTCCAGCGGCGAGAGGTGGTCCATGGCCTCGGCGAACGCGCCCTGCAACTCGGGCAGACTGGCCAGGGCCGGGCTGACCAGTTCATAGAGGGCCATGCGCTCGGCCTTTTTGGCCCAACCGGGGAAGGGGAATTTGCGCAGGTTGCGGGCCAGGCGCACGCGGCTAGACATCACAATGCGGTCATGCGGTCCGCTGCGGCGGGCGGCTTCAGCGGGCGGGGCCAAGAAGGCTTCGAGGGTCATGGCTTGTTGGGGGTGGCCGCGTTGGCCAGTTGGGCGGTGGCCTGCTTGATGGCGTCGCGCAACACCGCGGCCTGCTCGAACTGCTCCTCCTCGATGGCCTTGGCCAACTGTTTTTGGAGCTGCTTGATCAGCTCCCGTGTGTCTTCAACCTGGCGCAACGCGGCGGGCACCTTGCCCACGTGGCGCGTGCCTTTGTGCATGCTCTTGAGCAGCCCCTCCAGAGCGTCGGCAAATGTGCGATAGCAATCCGGGCAGCCCAGCCGCCCGGCCTTCTTGAGGTCGGCCTGCGTAAAGCCGCAGCGGCGACAGCGCATCTCGACGCCCCCGGCGGCTTCGTCCACCTGCTGGGCGGCGCCCAGACCCAGCAGCAGGTCCGCCAGCGAGAACCCGGTCGGGTCGTTGACCCCCTTGTTCTTGGCGCATTCTTCGCACAGGTCCACCTTGTGGACCTTGTCGCCGGCGATCTGGGTCAGATGCACCGTGGCTTCGCGGTTCTTGCAGACGCAACATTTCATGGGGTGGCGGGGTAGATCGGTTCGCCGGATTCCCGGGTCAGGGCGCGATAGCGGTTGACCAGTTTGCGGGTGACCGGCCCCGGCCGACCGTTGCCGATGACGCGGCCGTCAATCTTGACCACGGGCACAATCTCGGCCCCCGTGCCGGTGAGGAAGCACTCGTCGGCGTTGAACAGGTCGTAACGCGTCAGGTTCGGCTCGGAGACGCGGTAGCCGGCCTGGCGGGCCAGTTCCATGACGACCCGCCGGGTGATCCCGTAGAGCGCGCCGGCGGCCAGCGGCGGGGTGAGCAACTCGCCGTCCCGGACCAGGAAGAGGTTGTCGCCGGTGCACTCGGCCACGAAACCCTCCGCGTTGAGCATGACGGCCTCCTCGCACCCGGCGTTATTGGCCTCGATCTTGGCCAGGATGTTGTTCAGGTAGTTGAGCGACTTGATGGCCGGGTTCAGGGCGCTGTGCAGGTTGCGAACGGTGGGCACGGTTATGATCGTCAACCCCTGCCGATAGTAGGCCTCCGGGTAGAGTTGAATCTTGCCGGCGATAATGATGACCGAGCCTTTGCGGCAGCGGTTCGGGTTCAATCCCAACGTGCCCACGCCCCGGGTGACGACCAGCCGGATGTAGCCATCGCGGACACGGTTGCGCCGACAGGTCTCCAGCACCGCCTGCGTGATTTCCGCCGGCGACATCGGGATGGTCAGCAGGATGGCCCGGGCCGAGGCGAACAAACGGTCCACGTGCTCCCGCAGTTGGAACACCCGGCCGTTGTAGGCGCGAATCCCCTCAAAGACCCCGTCCCCGTAGAGCAAACCGTGGTCGAACACGGAGATCTTCGCCCTGGCCTCGTCATAATATTGCCCGTCAATATAGACCTTCATACCTCTGCCCTCGCAACCTAGTGAATAGCCCCGCTGCCCGCAACTCAGGATTCCGCGGGCTGCGTCCCGTCGGGCACGTCTGGACCGCCCCCTCGCGCCGCTGGCCCGGCGGGCCGGATGCGCTCGAATCGTTTTGGCAGCAGCGGGGTGGTCAGCTAGATTGCGGCCATGTCAATGCGTGCCCCAGGCAGGCAACGCCGGGCCGGCCCTGCGCGGGTGCGGACGGCGTTGCCGGTGTTGTGCGACAAACAGAATGAGCGCGACCACCGGGAACTGCCCATTGACAAGGTGGGCGTGCGTGGCCTGCGTTTCCCCATTCAAGTGCGCGACAAGGCGCGCCGCCAACAAAACACCGTGGCCACCATCGGCATGTTCGTGGACCTGCCCAAGGAGTTCAAGGGCACGCACATGAGCCGTTTCCTTGAAGTCCTGAACGCCCACGGCAACATCATCCACGTCGAAAACATCCCCGATATCCTGCTGGCTTTGCGGCGCAAGTTTCACGCCGCCACGTCGCACCTGGAGATCGAGTTCCCGTATTTTCTCACCAAACGCGCCCCGGTGTCCGGTTTGGAAAGCCTGATGGACTACACGGCGCGGTTTGACGCGGCGGCGTGCGGCGACGAGACGGATTTCATGCTGACGGTGAGAGCCAACGTGACCACGCTGTGCCCTTGCTCGAAGGCCATCAGCAGCCGGGGCGCCCACAACCAGCGCGGCACGGTAACCGTCCAGGTGCGTTTCACAAGGTCCGTGTGGATCGAGGACCTGATTGCGATGATCGAGGCGTCGGCCAGCTCCGAATTGTTTGCGCTGCTCAAACGCCGGGACGAGAAACACGTCACCGAGCGGGCATACGACAAGCCGGTGTTCGTGGAAGACCTGGTGCGAAACGTGGCGTTGCGCCTGAGGGCGCACCCCGACATCACCTGGTACCGGGTCGAAGCCGAGAACCAGGAAAGCATCCACAACCACAACGCCTACGCGTGCATCGAGGGGCGGCGTGGTTGATCGTCGGACATAGCCGGACGCCCGACCGGCCCCGGCGACGAGGCAGAAAGATAATCAGCGTTCCTTGCTCTCGCGACGGCGGCGGGCCTTCTCGGTCGGATCCTCATCCGAGATTTTGCGCAGGCAGCCGCAGGCCTCGCGCCAGCGGTTGACGCGGTCCAGCAACCCGATCCACTGCAAATACTCCTGGTCAATGAGGCTGACGTGCACGCCTGCTTGACCGGCCTTTTGTTCCTGGTCAAAGGCGTTGCCCACATGCACCGCGGTCAGCAGCGAGAACACCCGGGTCTGCGAGCGGCCGGGCTGGTGGTGCCAACCCACGGCCTCAATGATCGGCAACGGCAGGTCCCACTGCCCCAGCAGGCAGGCGCCCAGCTCGGCGTGGGTTGCCCCCAAGACCTCCCGTTCCAGCGCCCAGATCGGCTGATGCCGCACTTCGGCCTGTTTCAACACGCGCCCGTAAAGCTCCGGCACGTTGGCTGCCAGCAGCAGCATGCCCACATCGTGCAGCAACCCGGCCGTGAACGCCATTTCGCCCAGCCGCGGCTCGCCTGTCTCGGCCACCGTCAACTTCATCGCGTGCGCCCCGGTGGCCATGCAATGCATCCAGAGCTGTTCCACCGAAAAGCCCGGGCAGGTGGCCTTGTCGTACTGGGTCAGCACGCCGGAGAACAGGACCAGCGACTTTACCCGCTCGACGCCCAGGTACAACACCGCCTCGACGGTTTCGGTCACCTGATGGGCCAGGCCGAAGACGGGCGAGTTGACGGCGTGCAACACACGCGCCGTCAACACCGGGTCGCGCGAGATCAGCCGCGCCACAAACTCCAGCGAGCCGGTGGGGGAGCGAAGTTCAGTGGCGATTTGGTTGTAGAGCGTTGGCAACACCGGCCAGCGGCGCATCCGGCCGATCAATTGCTGCAGCGGTTCGCTGGCCAACCAATCCTCCAGCAAAAATGCCCGCCAGATGGCATCCCGCGTGGTGGCCGCATCCCAGCCGCGCAACAGCACGTGCACCGGCACGCGGACGGCTCGGCGAGCCAGCTCGGCGTCGCTCGGCGTGCAGCGTAACAGCCGGACGACCAGAGGATAGCGCTGCCGCAACTGGGCCATCAGCGACGCGGCAGCCTCGTCCTCCAGTCGCCAGTCCATTAGCACCGCATCGCAGGGCCTCTGGGCCAGACTCGGCCACACGTCACCGACTTTCTCGATCCAATGGAACTCCCATTCTTTCTCCAATTCGCGGCCCAGGGCTTGGAGCGCGCGCCGACGCACCGGGTCTTGTTCCACAACCAGGATGCGTCTGTGCCGGCGTGAACCGGGAGCCGACATTGTTGGCTCGCCGCCCGACGGCGGCGTGGATAGCAGGCTGCTCATGGCTGTTGTTGATCAGGTCCGGAATCCGTGTTCAATCAGTCAGGGTGAAATGCCGACACCGGCGAGCGAAAACTCAGCGCGCACCTCGCACCCGACCTTGGGTCGGACGGGCAAGCGCGCCTGGCGCGCACGCGCCCGGCCCAGGCCGGGCGGCGGCCGGTCAGCGGCCGGTCAGTTGAGCTTGCTTTTGGCCTCCTCCGGCACAGCGACCTTGGTTGAACCCACGTCCTTGATCTCGACATTCGTGGTGCGGTCCACCTCACGCTCGTTGTCGTTCATGGTGACCTTGCCGCTGACTTTGAACTCGTAGCGCGCCAGCAGGCCGTCTTTGACCCAGAATTTGACCGAGCCTTTGGCATCCTTGACCGTCGGGCCTTCGCCGTCGCCCCGCGAGCGGAAGGTCAGCAGGGCCTTGGCCCCCTCCTCGCTCAGCGTGCCCGCGTACGCATCCCCGTCCTGCTTGAGGTCGCGGGTCTCAGCGGCCAACTCGGCGGCCTGCGCGGCCGGCACCTTGAATCCGCGCAACATGCGCGCCCAGAAGCGGCCCCCGCCCTCGCTGTTTTCCAGCTCGCTGAGGGATTGCCATCCACCCTCCGGGGAGGTCACAGCCCCCTTGTCACCTTTCAGCACGGCCTGAAAGGTGTTCTCGCCCAAGGTCAGGGTCAGGTGCGTCACGCCCTCCTTTTCCGTCTTGCCCTCGGTCGGCCCGGGCCGGAAACGGCTGCCTTCCGGCACCGTGACCGTGGTGCGCCAACTGTAATTGGCCTTTTCGCCCAGCTTCTTGGCCGCGCTCAGGACCACGTCCTTGGGGGCGGTTTCCGCGGCGGGCAGCAGCGTGCCGGCCGCAAACAGGGTGGCTACCAGAACCAGGGGAGTCTTCATTGGAGAACCTCTCGTTAATGTGCTGTCTGTGTTGTTCACTGCGTTTGTCGCCTTGAGGCAACGCCCGAGAGCATGAACGGACCGGCGCCAAAGGCAAGCCAAGAGACGGCACGCCGGCGGAAGCGGGCGCATCCGGGCGGCCCTGCCTGGAGTCGTGGCGCCAGCTTCCGGATTGCCGCCCCCGACGGAGCGAAGACCTGGCGAAGCCGCACGCCCCAGGCTGGCTGCGCCGGCGCAAGGCGGCTTATCAGGCTGCGCCCGGCGCCAACCACCGTCGGCTTGGCCCACCCGGTAGTCGGCTGACTGCCCACACGCCGGTGCACGGGCCGGCCCGGGCGGGGGGGCACGCTCGCATGGGGGCTTGACTCCGGATGGGACAGGGACGACCAGTAGGGGCATGAAAGGTCTGGCGATTATCGGCCTCGTGGCCGGTGTGGTCGCCGCGTCGCTCCGGGCGGCTGACCGCCTGCAGACGCCGTCGCCCGGCCATGATGAGCTGAGCCGTTACGCGGCGGCGAAAGCGGCGCCGGGCCATCAAGTCACACTGCGCGACAACTCCGGGCGCACCGTGGGCACGGCGGTCAGGACAGGCAACCGAATCGTCTTCCGGGACGGCACCGGACGGACGGCAGGCTGCGCCACGATCGAGGGCCGTCGCACGGTTTTCCGAGACTCGGCCGGGCGGACGCTTTGGACCGCGGCGGCCTCCGGGGGGCGAACCACTTACCGGGACGCCACCGGGCGGCTGCTCGGCACGGCATCCGAGGCCGGACAACGGACCACGTTCCGCAACGCCGCGGGCCGGACGACCGGCGTGGTGCAGTCCAGCGGAGGGCGCGCGACGTTTCGGGATGCCACCGGGCGGGCCTTGAGCAGCGGCACGTGGCGTTAATCGCGCGTCATGAGCCCGGGGTGAAGTACTTCTTCACAATCCACTCGGGCTGCCAGGGGTCGGGCTTCCGCGGCTGACCGGTCAAATCCACCTTATCGGGCGGCCGGTTTGTGGTGGGCAGTTCGAGCGTATCGCCAACCCGCGCCTGCCATTGCGCCATCAGCGACTGCAGCCGCGTCACCTCGGCGGCGCACTCCGGCCGGTCAATCAGGTTGGTTGTCTCGTGGGGGTCGTTCTGCAAATCGAACAACTGCAAGTGACCGATCTTCGGGTAGGCAATGAGCTTCCAGCGCTCGTCGCGCACGGCGCGCTGGATGTCCAGGTAGGGCAGGAACACAGAATCGCGCAGGCGGGCTTTTGCGCCGGTCCACAAGGGGCGCAGGCTCTCGCCCGCAAGCCCCGCCGGCGCCGGGAGGCCTGTCACGTCGCAGAGCGTCGGAAACACATCCAGCAGGTAGGTCAGCGCCCGGGTGCTCCGGCCCGGCGGGATGCCCGGGCCGGCGACGATCATGGGCACGCGCATGCTGTGCTCGAAGACGCTCTGCTTGCCCAGCAGGCCGTGGCTGCCCAGGGCCAGGCCGTTGTCAGCGGCGAAGAGGACCAAGGTGTTGTCGGCGTGGCCTGATTGTTGCAACGCGGTGAGGATGCGCCCGATCTGCTCGTCCATGTGCGTGATGAGGCCGTAGTACTCGGCCAGTTGATCGCGGATCACGGCTTCCGTCCGCGGCCAGGGGGCGAGGTTTTCGTCCCGACCGCCGCGCATCATGCCGTTGTCAAAGGGAAGCTGCGGCAGGAAGTTGGGCGGCAGCGGCGGCAGGCGGCGATAATACGGCTCGCGATAACTCAGGGGCGGCTGGCGGGGATCGTGCGGCGCTGTGAACGCGACGTAAGCGAAGAACGGTTTCTGGCCATCGTGCGCCCGGAGGAACTCGACGACCGCGTCCGCGAACAACTCGCTGGAGAACTTCTCGCCCACGCGCTCCGCGGTGAGCTTGCCGTCCGGCCCCAGGTCGCGCACGGGGACTCTAGTGTGATCGGCCATGCCGCCGAACATGACACTCTTGCCGCGTTGGAAGGCGCGCAGCCAGGAGGGCTGGCCGTTGTGCCATTTGCCCGTGCCGAACGTCACGTAGCCGTTCTCGCCGAGCCACTCCGGCAGCAGCTTGCAGCCGCGTAGCGACGCGGTGTCCACGTGAAACCAGGTTCGGCCGCTCATCAGCATGGCGCGGCTGGGGATGCAGACCGCCCCGCTGTTGCCGCCGAAGATGTAGTTGCCGTGGAAGCTGAATCCCTGCGCCGCCAAGCGGTCCAGGTTCGGGGTCCGGATGTGCGGATTGCCGTGCGCGGCAATCGTGTCGGCCCGCATGTCATCGGCAAACAGGAACAGGATGTTGGGCCTGGAGCGGTCGGCGGCCTGCGCGAGGCCAACCCAGGCGCATCCGGCAAGAGCCAGCAGGGCGAGCTTCATCGGATTGTCTGGTCGGGCAGCTCGGTCTTGATGCCCTCGTCCAGCGGCATGGGGTCGTTGCCGGGAGTCAGGCCCTCGGCGGCCAGGAGCGCGGCCAGTTGCTGCTCCAGTTCCCGGCGCTGGGCGGCGTACTGCGGGTCCAGGGCCAGGTTGCGCCGCTCACCGGGGTCTTTGCACAGTTGGTAAAGCTCGGGCAGATGACGATCCGGCGAGCCGTCGCCGTGCGGGTAGCGGATGAACTTCCAGTCCTCGGTCCGGATGCCGCGCACATTCGGGGTGTAGGGAAACTGCTTCTCGTAGTTGTATTCGTAAAACCATGCCCGGCGCCAGGCGGGGTCGCGCCCGTGAACCAACCGCTTCCAGGAGCGCCCCTGGATGTTGGGCAGCGGCGGCGCCCCGCAAAGGTCCAGCACGCTGGGCGCGGCATCAATCGTCAGGACCTGCCCGTGGACGACCCGGCCTTTGGGCAAACCCGGCCCGCGTGCCAGCAGGGGGATGCGGATGCTCGGCTCGTGCATGGTGCGCTTGTCCACCATGCCATGTTCGCCCTCCAGCAGCCCGTTGTCCCCCATGAACAGGATGAGCGTGTTGTCCCATTGCCCGCTGTCCTTCAGAAACTGGACCAGCCGGCCCACGCTGTCGTCCACGCTCAACACCGTGCCCCAGTAGGCGTGGACCATGTTCTCGAAATCCTTCACCGCCTCGGGGCGGAAGTCCGGGAACTGCTTCCGCCACTCGAACAGCGGTCCGTAGATGCCATGCCAGGTCGGGAGCCGCTGGCGGATCCAGGCCGGCTTGCCCTCCAGATCAAAGGCGCTGTCCGGATACGGCACCCGCACGTGGTCAAAGGCGTGGGCGTACTTCTCCTCCGGCAGGTAGAAGGAATGCGGCGCCTTGTGGCCCAGGCACAAGGCCCAGGGCCGGCCCGCCTCCCGCCGCTTGAGCCAATCCAGCGCGTAATCCGTGACCACGTGCGTGTAGTAACCCTTGGGCGTTTCGCGGCGCTGGCCGTTCACGTTCCACTCCGTGTCGAAGTACTTGCCCTGACCCCGATGCGTGACAAACCAGTCAAACCCCGGGCGCGGCGCGTCGTTGGTCTCGCCCATGTGCCATTTGCCCACGTAGGCCGTGACGTAACCGTGCTCCCGCAGCCGTCCGGGCCAGTGGGGCAGTGTGGCGGGCAGCTCGGTGAAATTGTCCCGCACGCCGTGCCGATGGGCGTAAAGGCCGGTGAGGATGCTGGCCCGGCTGGGGGAACACAGCGAGGTGGTGCAGAAAGCGTTTGCAAAGCGAACCCCGCTGCGAGCCAGCCCGTCAATGCGCGGCGTCTGAACGTGCCGCGAGCCGTAGCAGCCGAGGGCATCGGGCCGCAGATCGTCGCACAGGATGAACAGCACGTTGGGCGGGCGGGCGGACTCGGCATCGAGGGGCGTCACGGACCCGCCCAGCAACAACCCTGTGAAAACGGCGGTTGCGATTCGTGTCATGGCATCGATTCGTCATTGCCGGCAATCAGCCCGGCGGCTGCCCAATCTCGCCCAAGTCGGAGCGATGGCCAATCAGATTTTCCAGCGACTTGCCCCCACGCACGGACATCCCGCCCGAGGCGCGGTCGCCACGCCGGCTTTGTCCCCAAAGCCGCTCAGAAGTCCCGCACGGTCAGGCCGCGGCACGCTTCCAGGTCCAGGACAGGTGGCGCGCCAGGGGTCTCCGCCGGCACACGGCTCACGTGGAGCAGACTGCCGCGTTCCACGAATCGTCCACAGAACGCTGACCGCGGAAACCTCCGGAACGCCGCGTCGGCAATTTCCACGCGCACGTTCTCCAGCCGCAAGTCGCGGGCGTGCGCGACGGTGAAGTAGCTCGGCAAGCGCGCGAAGCACGTGTCGCGCTCGTCGCGGGTCGTGCGGTGGCCGCCCACCGGCTTTCTGCGTCCGCTGTAGTCCCCGCCCTGGGGCACGCGGAAGCGCACGTCCCGAAACGTCAGCCGGTCAATCGGGCTTTCCGGCATACCCTGCACAAGGACGCCCCAGTCGCTGGTGATGTCCAACCCCTCGAAGCGCACCTCGCGGATTCGGCCCACTCGGGAGTCCGCGTGCCGACGTTCGATGTCCACGAAGACCGGCGTGATGGCGCGGTTCGTCAGCCCGCACGGTTGGATGACGATGTCGCTGAACACAATGTGCTCCATGGTGGCGCCGTCTTTCAGGTAAAGCCCGATGCCGGTGGGCGAATTGCTGATCACGCAGCGGCTGAAGGTGATGTTGCGGAAGTCGCCGTGGGACTCGGTGCCGAGCTTCAGCGCCGACGCCGCGGATTCCAGGACGCAATCCGTGACCGTCACGTTCTCGCATGGGGCCGGCTCCGTGGACTTCAGCACGATGCAATCGTCGCCCGCCACAATCCGGCAGCGGGCTATCCGCACGTTGCGACAGCCATTGGGGTCAATGCCGTCCGAGTTCAGCCGCCGGTAGTTGTTGCGAATCGTCACGTCCTCAACCGTCACGTTTTCGCACCGCTGGAAGTGCAACGTCCAGGCGTCGCTGTTGAGGATCGTCACCTCGCGCACGGCCACGTCCCGGCAGTTCTTGAACCAGAGGATGCCGCTGCGGAACGGCGGTTTGTCCGGCACGCCCCAGCGCTCGCCGTAGTCGGCCACCGCCTGACCATGAATGACGCCCGGGCCGGACAGCGTGACGCACTCGGCGTCCAGGGCCACGAGAAAGTGCCGTCCGTCGCCGGCAGTGTAATCGTGGCGATTGGTGCTGGCCCATAGCGTGGCGCCCCGCTCCAGATACAGGGTCACGCCGCTGCCCAGTCGCAGTGCCCCCGAGTAGTAGTCCCCCGGCGGCAATACCACCCTGCCCCCGCCAGACCCGGCGCACGCGTCCAGCGCGGCCTGAATGGCTCTTTGCTCATTAACCTTGCCGCTCCCGGTTGCCCCGTAGTTGCGGACGTTGAACGACGGAACGACCGCCCGGGTCGCTGGCGATGACTGGCAGGCGCTCAGCAGCAGGGCGAGGACCGTCGCTTCAACCGCCCGCCGCCGCCCGTGCTGCCAAACTCGGCCCGCTGAGCTGCACTGCCACGCAGCGGCAGCTCCGGAGGCTCGGGGCCAGGCCAACCGAACGCTCGCGAAACGCACCCCCGCAAACCCGCCCGACGAGAAGCTTTTGCTCACGGTGGAAAACTCGACGAACGAGCGGCGGGATACAAGGTGAAACTGGCAGAAGCCGGTTGCTCATGACCCGGCGTTAGCGGCCCCCTCCGACCGCTGCAAGAGCAAGACCCCTCCCACAGCCAGGCCGTGGAAGGGGTCAAAAGTGAACGCCGCGGCTATTGAATGACCGCCGGACTCAGGAATGGCGCTTGCGCAAGGCCAGCAGCACAAAGCCGCCGAAAATTCCCAACGCGAACAGTGACGGCTCGGGCACCGGCCGCAACGTCACATCCAGGTACTCGGTGCCAATCCGAATCTCATCCACTTGAATCGCGCCGTAACCCACCGTGGTGTTAAATCCGCCGCCAAACAGGCGCAGCACGTTGAAGATGTAATCGCGGTCGTTGTTGGGATCGATCGAAGTCGGCGTCAGCGTCAGGTCCGCCTTGGCGATGCTCGGCTCTTTGGCCAGGTTGGGCGGATTGATCCACACGTAAGCTGTGTCAGCGGCGCCAGCTACCCGCGGGTCAGTGCCCGGCGCGTGATCTATCCGCATCAGCAACAAATCCGCTGGCAGGCTGGCAAAGCCCACGTCCGACACCACCTCCTGCGCGGCGCTACCGCGGTTCACCAGCCCCCAAGAGTCCATCGTATGATACAGATCAATGCCGGCGGTGGTTTCCGTTCCACGGCCGAGGCCGACCATTTCCGACCCCTGCCCGGTGCTGCCGGGGGTGCCGTTGTAGAACAGTTGCAACGGACTGACCGCGCGCCCGTGCAGGGCCACGTTGCCGACGCTGTTGGTGTAAGGATAGGGCGGGCTGGTGACCGTAGCGATCACGCTGAACCACGTGGTGGTCGGCACGGCATCCGTGCCCCGGTAGAACGACAGCACGCGCCACGGGTTGGCGCTGCCGGTCGTGCCGCCCGTGTTGTCGCCGGTGGCCGTCCCGTTGCCCGTAGCCAGCGCCCGGTTACCCCGGGTGGCAATAGAGTTACCAAACGAGTCCGTGTAAGTAAAACTGCCGGCCAGCACAATCGAGTTGTTCGTGACAGCGCCTGACTGGCCGATCCAGCCGGTGCTGAACCCGTAGCCGCCGTTCAGCCCGAGCAAACTCTGGCCGGGGGCATAGTCGAAGCCCTCGTACGCCAACAGCAGTGCCCGCGCCGACACGGCTCCGCCAAACAACACTACCCCACCTGTGATCCCGACAAGTATGGACCTCAACATCCTGCGCGTACACTTCCTCACTCAGGGTTGACACTCAAACATCGCCCATCTGCGGGCTGGCGTTTATCACATATCCCGCCCTCTGTCAACCGAAAACTAGCCTGCTTCGATGGCTCGCATGGCCCATCAGCACGCATCGGGCACCAGGCAGCCGGTCGCCAAGTCCCTGCGACGAGGGCGAAGGGCACGGCCAGCCCGGGCACTGTGACCGGGAACAGCCCGGGTCGCTGGGACTCATTGGCCGGAGGGCGCGATCCCCGCGTCGTACCGCGCGGTCCGCCTGGCCCAAGCATGAATGGAACACACCAGACCCTGCAGAATTGACGGGTTGGGCCGGCGGGTTCACTTCGCCGTTGTTTCGCCGGGCGGTGGGAGCTAGCTTGCCGCCAGCAACACCAATTACGGCCATGAACCACTCGACCACTCAACCGACAGCTCAGGTCCAAACCGGAGACTCCCCTCCAAAACCCAACTGGACACGACGCGGGTTTCTGGGCGCCGCGGCGGCTACTGCCGCCACGCTGGCCGCCCTGGGCCGCCGCGCCCCCGGCATCCTGGCTGCCGAGGCGGACAAGCCGGCTCTGTTGGGCGGCAAACCGGTCCACCCCGGCGGCTGGACGCGCTGGCCGCAGTGGCGCGAAGCCTGGGAGCCGGAGGTCCTGAAGGTCTTCCGCAGCGGCCGTTGGTTCCGAGGCTCGGATGAGCGCGTCGCCGAGTTCGAGCGCGCTTACGCCGAGCTGCTTGGCGCCAAGAAGTGCCTGGCTACCGCCAGCGGCACGACTGCCCTGATCGTCAGCTTGCACGTGTTGGACGTGGACGCCGGCGACGAGGTCATCGTCTCGCCTTACACGTTTATCGCCAGTTACAACGCCATTCTCTCGCTCAAGGCGCTGCCCGTCTTTGCCGACACCGACCCCGCCACGCTGACGATGGACCCCGCGACCCTCGAGAGCCGCATCACCGACCGCACCCGCGCCATCATGCCGGTCCACATCTTCGGCCTGCCCTGCGACATGGAAGCCATCAACACCGTGGCGCGCCGACACAAGCTGGCCGTTGTGGAAGATGCCTGTCAGGCCTGGCTGGCCGAATACCACGGCCGCAAGTGCGGCATCCTGGGCGACCTGGGCTGCTTCAGCTTCCAGGAATCCAAGCACCTCCCATCCGGCGAGGGCGGCGCCATCACCAGCCTGGACGAGCGGTTGATTGACCGTTGCAACTCCTACCACAACTGCGGTCGCGCGGTCGGCACCAACCAGGGCAACGGCTATTTCACCCGCGGCAACAACTACCGCATGACCCAGGCCCAGGCCGTTATCCTCCGCCAGCAACTGGACAAGCTGGTCGAGGAAACCAAAATCCGCCGTGCCAACGCCGATTACCTCACCGCCCAACTGGCCCAGATTCCGGGCATCACGCCCGTGCGCCTGCCGCGGGATGCCCGCCCGGTCTGGCACCTTTACCCGTTCCGCTACGACCCGACCCGGTTCAACGGGCTGTCGCGCGACCAGTTTGCGCGCGCCCTCTCGGCCGAGGGCGTGCCGTGCGGCGGCATTTATCGGGAGCAGTATTATGACGGGCTGCTGGACGAAGCCATCGCCTCGCGCGGTTTCAAGCGACTCTGGAGCGCCGAGCGCCTGCGCGCCTACCGCGACAGCTTCAAGGCACTCCAAGGCAACAAGCTGGTCTGCGAGACCACCGTGGCCATGACCCAAAACCTCCTGCTGGGCGAGCGCCGGACCATGGACGACATCGCGGAAGCCATCCGCAAGGTGCAGCGTCACAGCGCCGCCCTGGCCAGGGCAGTCGGCTGAACCCCCACCACGACCCGTAGCCCGACCTTTGGCATGGCGGGCGAGCGCCCGCGAGGCTGCAAGCGGCAGACCGCCACGCCGGCAAACCCCGCTCCCACCTCTCGGAAGCCGCGCCGCTCGGCCCACTCGCACAGGTTTCACGCCGCGCCCCTCCGCAGCATGACCACGAAACGATGAACGGAGCCCCCAGCGCCTCAGAGCCGCTTTACCGTCGGGAGTTCCCAGCCGCCGAGATCATGGCCAGGTACCCTCCGCAGTGGCACCACCCGAACAAGCAGGCCGTGTTTCGCCTGGCCTGCCCGCCGCATAGCGCCATGCCGGAACAATCACCGTGTCCCGCTGGCCGGCGATGCCCCTGCCCCCCCGCCTTGGACCCGGCGGTGCATCGAACGGAGCTGGTGGTGCGCGAGGGGTTCTTTGACTATCGGCCCACGCTGCCCCGGCCCGCCGTCGAATGGCACCTGAACTTCGCCGCCTCGGACCTGTTTTGCCCCTACAGCGGCCCGTTGTTCGCCCAGGACGAAATGCAGGTGGCCGAGCACCCGGCGCTGGGGGCGGTTCGCGAGGCGTTGCTTGCCCTGGGGCTGTCCACACGGACGGCCCAGCAGGGCAGGCCGACCCCCATCCTCGTCAAGGGCGTCGAGCGCCGCTGCCGGGTTGCGACCGACTGCAACCCGGCCGAGGGGCGACCGCACGGGCTGTACGGCAACCACTTCGCCCGGGCAGACCTAACAGCCATCCGGAGGGCGGTGACGGTGATCGAACCGCCAACCGTCTCGAACATCATCGCCATCGAGGCGCCGGCCTGCGGCAGCGGCCCGTACCGCGCGGAAGAAATCGAGTTCATACTGGCTACGGCATTCAGCGGGTTTTCCGCGGCGCGCGTGGAATCGCGCCGGTCGGACGCGCCGCCACCGCCGGTGGCGATTCACACGGGGTTCTGGGGATGCGGCGCTTACGGGGGCAACCGCCTGCTGATGGCCCTCCTGCAACTGCTGGCGGCCCGCTGGGCGAGGGTGGAACGGCTCGTGTTTCACACCGGCGAGCATTCCGGCGCTGAGGTGTTGGAAGCGGCCGTTGTCCTGCTCGGCCAGATCACCGGCGACCGCTCGAGGACAATCCCGACGCGGCAGATTATTGCCGATCTTGAGGCCAGGCGGTTCTGCTGGGGCATCAGCGACGGCAATTGAGGACGGGCATCCAAGCACAGGCCGCCCAGCGACGCGTCAGAGCCCGGTGCGCGTTCAGGCGCTGCTGAACCGAACCGCCAAGTGTCGCGGCGGAAGCTCCCGGCTTGTGGCGCTACCACCAACCTTCCGGGCTGCGGCTGACCCGGGCTGACATCTTGCCGACCCCGCCGGGCGCCGGCTGGCCGCTCCAGGGGATGGAGTCGCTACCAACCATCCCCCGCAAACGGACGTGCAGACAGCCCTCGCCAGCCACAGTAGGCGGGCGAACCGGCCTTGGCGCGGGCGGCGGCCCGCAACGCAGCAGGCAGCCGCAGCCGCCGGTACCGCCGCTCGGGCCCCAACTTTTTCGCTGCACTTACCCTGTCGCGCTTGGATAATCCGCCACCGATGGCTCGTCTCGAAGACCTCACACCGGGCGCCCTGGTCAAGGGCCTGGCCGCGGATACCCCCGCTGAGCTGGTGAGTGTCAAGTGGCACGGCTCGGACGCACTCGAGGTCGTGTACAAGGACAGCGCCGGGCGGCTGGGCGACGAAATCCTCTTCCGCAACGACGAGGCCCGGATCGAGTTGGTGCAGGCGGGGCGGCCCTGGAGCTTCGACGGCAACGGCGCGCTGTTCCGGCTCGTGGCCGAGGCCCACCGCATCCGGCTGGCGCACCTGTTTGACCCGCTGCTGGCCGTGCACACCTCGCTGGTCGAGCCGCTCCCGCACCAGATCACCGCGGTCTATGAGGCCATGTTGCCCCGCCAGCCGCTGCGTTTCCTGCTGGCCGACGACCCCGGCGCGGGCAAGACCATCATGACCGGCCTGCTGCTCAAGGAGCTGATCGTCCGCGGCGACGTGCGCCGTTGCCTCATCGTTTGCCCTGGCAACCTGGTCGAGCAATGGCAGGACGAACTGCACCAGCGCTTCCATCTGCCCTTCGAAATCCTCACCAACGACAAGCTCGAAGCCGCCCGCACCGGCAACTGGTTTCTCGAAAACGACCTCATCATCGCCCGCCTCGACAAGCTCGCCCGCGATGAGGACGTGCAGCAAAAACTCGCCGCGCCCGACGGCCGCTTCGACCTCATCGTCTGCGACGAGGCCCACAAGCTTTCCGCCACCTTTTTCGGCGGCGAGGTCAAATACACCCGGCGCTACCGCCTGGGCCAGCGGCTCTCCGGCCTCACCCGCCATTTCCTGCTCCTGACCGCCACGCCCCACAACGGCAAGGAGGAGGACTTCCAGCTTTTCCTGGCCCTGCTGGACGGCGACCGTTTCGAGGGCCGTTTCCGCGATGGCGTCCACCAGGTGGACGTCTCCGACCTCATGCGGCGCATGGTCAAGGAGCGCCTGCTCAAGTTCGACGGCCGCCCGCTCTTCCCCGAGCGCATCGCCTACACCGTGCCCTACAAACTCTCCGACGCCGAAGCGCGCCTCTACAAAGAGGTCACCGACTACGTCCGCGAGGAGTTCAATCGCGCCGAAGCGCTGCAAAACGACACCCGCGCCGGCACGGTCGGCTTTGCGCTCACCATCCTCCAACGCCGCCTGGCCTCCAGTCCCGAGGCCATTTACCAGTCCTTGCGCCGCCGCCGCGAGCGCCTGGAAAAACGCCTGCGCGAACTCGAGCTGCTCCAGCGCGGCGAACGCGCCGCCAAAAGCCCCGCGCCTTGCGGGGACGAGAGGTCCACCACCGAGAATCCGGAAGCGCCCAGCGTTCCCCTCCAATCCCCCACCCCTCCGCGCCCCTCCGCGCCCTCTGCGGTGAATTGCTCCGCGGTAAATCCTCCCGCGGTGACCCCGCCGGCCCGGGAGTTGACCCCGGACGATCTGGAAGACCTCGAAGACGCGCCCGATGACGAACTGGCCGCCGCCGAGGAAGAGATTCTGGACCAGGCCACCGCCGCCGCCACGCTGGCCGAACTGCGCGCCGAGATCGCCACCCTCCAGCGCCTCGAATCCCTCGCCGCCCAGGTCCGCCGCAGCGGCCAGGACACCAAATGGCGCGAGCTGGCGCGGCTGTTGGAGGAGATCTTCACCCCCGCCGGCTTGGGCGGCCGCGCCGCCGAAGACGCGCCGCCCTACCGGGCCGGCCCGTTGCCTGCGCCCAAAGCTTCCCCGCGCCAGAAGCTGGTTATCTTCACCGAGCATCGCGACACGCTCAACTACCTGGCCGAGCGCATCGCCACCCTGTTCGGCCGTCCGCACGCGCTGGTCACCATCCACGGCGGCCTGGGCCGGGAGGAACGGCGCAAGGCCCAGGAGCGCTTCCTGCATGACCCCGAGGTGCAGGTCCTGCTGGCCACCGACGCCGCCGGCGAGGGCATCAACCTCCAGCGCGCCCACCTGATGGTGAACTACGACCTGCCCTGGAATCCCAACCGCCTCGAGCAGCGCTTCGGCCGCATCCACCGCATCGGCCAAACCGAGGTCTGCCACCTCTGGAATCTGGTCGCCGACGAAACCCGCGAGGGCGACGTCTATCGCCGCCTGCTGGAAAAACTCGAGGAAGCCCGCCAGGCCCTCGGCGGCCAGGTCTTCGACGTGCTGGGCAAACTCCAGTTCGAAGGCAAGCCCCTGCGCGAGCTGCTCCTCGAGGCCATCCGTTACGGCGACCGCCCCGAGGTCCGCGCCCGCCTCACTCGCATCGTCGAAAACGGCGTGGACCGCGCCCGCCTGGCCGACCTGCTGGAGGAACGCGCTCTGGCCCACGACACCCTGGACGCCAGCCGCGTGGCCCGCATCCGCGAGGACATGGAACGCGCCGCCGCCCGCCGCCTCCAGCCGCATTACATCGAGTCCTTTTTCCTCGAAGCCTTCAAACGCCTCGGCGGCTCGGCCCGCCAGCGCGAGCCGCGCCGTTACGAAATCACCCACGTGCCCGCCCTGGTGCGCCACCGCGACCGCCAGCTCGGCCGGGGCGACCCCGTCCTGGCCCGCTACGAGCGCGTCACCTTCGAGAAGGACCTCATCGCCCCGCCCGGCCAGCCGCTGGCCGCCTTCGTCTGCCCGGGCCATCCCCTGCTCGATGCCGTGCTGGACCTGACCCTCGAACGCCACCGCGACCTGCTCCGGCGCGGCACGGTGCTGGTGGACGAGCGCGACCCCGGCACGCAGCCCCGCGTCTTGTTCCTCCTGGAACACGCCATTCAGGACGCCAGCCTCCTGCCCTCCGGCCAGCGCCGCACCATCTCCCGCCGCCTGCTCTACGTCGAACTGGATGCCGCGGGCCAACTGCGCCACCTCCACCACGCCCCCTACCTCGACTACCGCCCGCTGGCGGACCACGAGCCGGCCGCCGCCGACCTGCTCGCCCGGCCCGAGTGCGCCTGGCTCACTGGCCGCGGCGGCAGCGGGGCAACGCCCGTCGAACAACGCGCGCTGGCCCACGCCATTGCCACCGTCGTCCCCGAGCACATCGCCGAAGTCCGCGGCCGCCGCCTGGCGTGGATCGAGAAAACCCGCGCCGCCGTTCGCGACCGTCTTACCAAGGAAATCGCCTACTGGGATCACCGCGCCGAAGAACTCAAACTCCAGGAACAAGCCGGTAAACCCGCCGCCCGCCTCAATTCCCAGGAAGCCCGACGCCGCGCCGATGACCTGGCCGCCCGCCTCCAACGCCGCCTGGCCGAGCTGGACCGCGAAGCCCAAATCTCCGCCCTGCCGCCCGTCCTGGTGGGCGGGCTGGTGATTGTTCCCGCCGGTCTCCTGGCCCAAGTGTCCGGCCGCGCCGAGGTCCAGCCGCCCGCCGCCACGGCCGACACTCAGGCCGTCGCCGCTCGCGCCCGGGCCATTGTCATGGACGTCGAGCGCGCCCTGGGCTACGCGCCGGTGGACCGCGAGGCCGACAAACTCGGCTACGACCTCGAAAGCCGCGATCCCCGCACCGGCCGCCTGCGCTTCCTCGAAGTCAAGGGCCGTGCGGCCGACGCCGCCACCCTCACCGTCACCCGCAACGAAATCCTCACCAGCCTCAACCAACCCGACGACTACATCCTGGCCATCGTCGAGTTCCTGCCGGGCGACGCCCACCGGGTGCACTACGTCCGCCAGCCCTTCCGGCGCGAGCCGGACTTCGGCGTCACCAGCGTCAACTACAACTTCGCCGAGCTGCTCGCCCGCGCCACGCCGCCAAGTTGAGCAACCGCAAACCAACGCCAATGAACGCCAATCAGAACAACCAAACCGCGTCGTCTGGCCGGGATTCGCGTCCAGTTGCGGTTCAAATCGCATCCGGCGGCTCAACCTGCTATAACGCCCCCATGCATGGCTCGGTCTTGATAACGCGAGTGGTGCTGAAAAACTACAAGAGCATCGCGGCTTGTTCGGTCCCGTTGCGCTCGCTTGTCTTTCTCGTGGGCCAGAACGGCTCCGGCAAAAGCAATTTTCTGGATGCCCTTCGGCTTGTCACCGAGGCGCTGAACAGTTCGCTGGACCACGCGCTGCGCGAGCGGGGCGGCATCAACGAAGTCCGGCGCCGCTCCGCCGGCCACCCCACACACTTCGGGATTCGCTTGGAGTTCAAACTGCCCGATTCGACTTCCGGCTACTACGCCTTTCGTGTCGGAGCAAAACCCAAGGGAGGATTCGAGGTCCAAAGGGAAGAGTGCCGCATTTTCGCTTTGCCGGCGGACAAATTCTATGTGGTTGACTCTGGCCGGGTGGAGGACTCCAATCCCAAACCGCTTCCACCCGCGGCCGACGACCGGCTCTTCCTGGTCGCCGCCTCCAGTCTGCCCGAATTTCGCCCCCTGTACGATAGCCTCACGCGGATGGGCTTCTACAACCTGAATCCTGATGAGATTCGCGACCTGCAACCCCCGGATACCGGACAAGTCCTGCTTCGCGACGGACGCAACCTCGCCAGCGTTTTGAACCTCATCGCTACCCAAAGTCCGAGGGCCAAGGCCCAAGTTGTGGAACTCCTCTCCAAGGTGGTTCCGGGAGTAGTGGACGTAACCACCCGGCACGTCGGCAAGAAAGAGACGCTGGAGTTTCGGCAAAAGGTGGGCGAAAACCAATCGCCCTGGCGGTTTATGGCCGAGAATATGTCGGACGGCACGCTCCGCGCCTTGGGCGTGCTGACGGCCTTGTTTCAGTCCTCCAACGGCGCCTCCACGAAGAAAGTCCCGCTCGTCGGCATCGAAGAGCCGGAAATCGCTTTGCACCCCGGCGCCGCCGGCGTCCTGCGCGACGGGCTGAAAGCCGCCTCGCGCCATACCCAGGTTTTGGTCACCAGCCACAGCCCGGACCTGCTCGACGACAAATCCATTTCAGATGAACACATTCTGGCCGTCACGAACCGAAACGGGGACACGCTCATTGGCCCGGTGGATGCCGCCGGACGCAGCGCGATTCGGGACAACCTCTTCACGGTAGGTGAATTGCTTCGCTTGAACCAACTGACGCCGGATCTGGAAGAAATCCAGAAGACCCCGCAGCGCCAGTTGGAACTCTTCGGCAAGACCCCGGCCTGACATGCTGCGCATCGCGTCCATCGTCGAAGGCCACGGCGAATGTGAAGCCGTTCCCATTCTCGTCCGCCGCATCGCCCAGACTCTCGACCCGGCCCTCGCGCCCGTAGTTCACCCGGTCATCCGTGTGCCCGCCTCCAAGCTTGTGAAACAAGGCGAAATCGAGCGCGCCATCGAACTGGCTGCCCGCAAAAACGCCGGCCAGGGCGGCATCCTGGTGCTGCTCGACTCGGACGACGGTTGCCCGGCCCGGGACGGCCCGGCCTTGCTCCAGCGCGCCATCAAAGCCCGCCCGGACCTCCCCATTGCCGTGGTTTTTGCCAAGCGCGAGTTCGAGGCCTGGTTTCTGGCGGCGGCGGAATCCCTCCGCGGCCAGCGGGGCCTGCCCGAGGATCTGACCGGCCCGCCAGACCCCGAAGCAGTCCGAGGTGCCAAGGAATGGTTGGGAGACCGCATGAGGCACGGCCACGGCTATGCCGAATCCTCCGATCAGCCGGCCTTGACGGCCGTCTTCGACATGAACGCCGCCCGCCGTGCCGACTCGTTCGACAAGTGCCATCGGGAGATTTCGCGCCTCCTCAATCTCCTACGACCTGGCCGCCAACCATGACCCCCCGCAAAAAGCTCATCGAAGTCGCCCTGCCGCTGGAGGCCATCAACGCCGCCAGCGCCCGCGAAAAATCCATCCGCCACGGCCACCCCTCCACCCTCCACCTCTGGTGGGCGCGCCGGCCCCTGGCCGCTGCCCGCGCTGTCCTCTTCGCCCAGATGGTGGACGACCCGGCCTCCTGCCCCGAGGACTTCCCCACCCCCGAAGCCCGGGCGCGCGAGCGCCAGCGCCTCTTCAAGCTCATCGAGGAGCTGGTCCAGTGGGAAAACACCACCAACGAAGCCGTCCTGGCCCGCGCCCGCGACGAAATCTGGAAAAGCTGGCGCCGCGCCTGCCGCGACCACCGCGACCACCCCCGCGCCGCCGAGCTGTTCCGCCCGGACCGGCTGCCCGCCTTCCACGATCCCTTTGCCGGCGGCGGCGCGTTGCCGCTCGAAGCCCAGCGCCTGGGCCTCGAAGCCTGGGCCAGCGACCTCAACCCCGTCGCCGTGCTCATCAACAAGGCCATGATCGAAATCCCGCCCCGTTTCGCCGGCCGCCCGCCCGTTAACCCGGAGGCGAGGAGTGAGTGGAAAGGAGTGAGAAACGAGTATGCACTACAGAGAGACGACCGTCTGGCAGAAAGCGATGGAGGCGGCCCAGGAACTCTACCGGCTGACCCCGAAGCTGCCGCGGGAGGAAACCTACGGCATGCGTTCCCAGATCACCCGGGCCATCATCTCGGTCCCGGCCAACATCGCGGAGGGTTGGACCAGGGAATCGGACAAGGAGAAGGCACAGTTCCTGGCGGTGGCTCAGGGCTCGCTGGCAGAAGCAGAAACGCTGCTGACCCTGTGCGAGCAGTTGGGATGGTTTCCGGAATCCGAGACCCGCAATCTCCGTGGCCTGCTGGACGAGGTCAGCCGGATGCTGACGACGCTGCGCCGGCGGTTTCGGACGGATTGAGCCGCCCCTCACTCACCTCTCACTCCTCTTCACTCTTTCCTCGCCAGTGGCGCGGGGCGCAGGGGCTGGCCGAGGACGTCCGCTACTACGGCCAGTGGATGCGCGACGAGGCCGAGCGCCGCATCGGCCACCTCTACCCGAAGATCGAGATCACCGCCGCGACGGCGCAGGAGCGGCCCGACCTGAAACCGCTCGTCGGGCAAAAACTCACCGTCATCGCCTGGCTCTGGGCGCGCACGGTCAAAAGCCCCAACCCCGCCTTCCGCCACGTGGACGTGCCCCTGGCCTCCACCTTCCTGCTCTCCACCAAACCGGGCAAGGAAGCCTGAGTAGAGGTGCTCCGCCGGGGAGATCGGTCGGATCCGTCAGGTCAGGCCTACACCTTCACCGTGCGCACCCGCGCCAGCCACGGCCCGCCGCCGCCCGAGGCCAAAAACGGCACCAAACTGGCCCGCGGCGCGAACTTCCGCTGCGTGCTGTCCGGCGCGCCCATCCCCGGCGACTACATCAAGGCCGAGGGCCGGGCCGGTCGCATGGGGGCGCGGCTCATGGCCATCGTGGCCGAGGGCGAACGCGGGCGCGTCTATCTGCCGCCCACGCCCGAGCACGAAGCCATCGCCCGCCAGGCCCAACCGCCGTGGAAGCCGGAGGTGGAGTTCTTCCAGCAAGCACTGGGCTTCCGCGTCGGCAACTACGGCATGACGAAGTGGAGCGACCTGTTCACCCCGCGGCAGTTGGTGGCGCTGACGACGTTCGCCGACCTGGTGGGTGAGGCGATGGCAAAGGTCAGAGCCGACTACTTGGGTGCGCAGGCGTCTCCCCTGGGTGCGCAGGCGTCTCCCCTAGGTGCGCAGGCATTTCGCCCGCAACCCAATTCCCTGGGTGCGCGGGCGTCTCGCCCGCAACCCTCCCCCCCGCATGCCCACCGCGGCTGGCACTCTCGCGGCTACCACCCGCACTTCGATCGGCCCGGCCTTGTGCAGAGCGTCACCTTCCGCCTCCACGACAGCGTTCCCGAGTCCCTGCTGCAACGCTGGCGTGACGAACTGGGCATCGCAGCGGGCGTCGCCGCAGATGATGAGCGCATGGCGAAGCTGCGACGACTGCTCGACCAATACGAAGATGCCGGCCATGGTGCCTGTCATCTCCGGTCGCCTGAGATCGCGGAGCTGGTGGAATCGGCCCTCCTCCATTTTGATGGGGAACGCTACCGCCTGCTCGAATGGTGCATCATGCCCAACCACGTGCACGCGCTGGTCGAGATTTGGGAGGGACACCCGTTGGACAAGGTGGTGCATGCGTGGAAGTCGTTCACCGCCAAAGAAGCCAACCGGCGCCTGCAGCGCGACGGACCGTTCTGGATGGCCGACTACTACGACCGGTTCATCCGCGATGAGAAGCATCTCGAGACGGTGCGCCGCTACATCCGCGAAAACCCGGTCAAAGCGGGACTGTGCGACAGCTCCGAGTCGTGGCCGTGGTCGTCGGCGGCGAAGGGGAAGAGGTTTGCGGGCGAGACGTCCGTGGGTACGCGAGCCTCCGGCCCGCAGGAAGACTCTGCGGGCGAGACGTCCGTGGGTACGCGAGCCTCCGGCCCGCAGGAAGACTCTGCGGGCGAGACGTCCGCGCATCCGATTGCGGGCGAGACGTCCGCGCACCCGATTGCGGGCGGGACGCCCGCGCACCCGATTGCGGGCGAGACGTCCGCGCACCCGATTGCGGGCGGGACGTCCGCGCACCCGATTGCGGGCGGGACGCCCGCGCACCCAGGCGACGACGACAAGCCGCTGCGCGACGGCGGCGCCGGCCCCACCGCCTACGCCCAGGCCGTCGGGGTGTATCTGGGCCTCGCGGTCAGTCGAGCAACCGACGCTTGGTCGAGCCAAGTTAGCTGGCGCAATAGTGTCGAAGCCACGCGTGGCACATTTGCGCGGCAAGCGCTCCCGATGGTGTGGGACTTCACAGAAGCCAACCCATTTAGCGCTTCATGCGGAAACTGGGACGGCGCTTGTCTGCTGTGGGTGAACGAGGCACTGGAAGCGCTACCGCACAGCAAGGTTGGGGCTGCTTGTCAACAAGACGCTGGGGCCCAAATCTTGTCCCTTGGCAAGCTTGTCTCCACCGACCCGCCATACTACGACAACGTCGGCTACGCGGACCTCTCGGACTTCTTCTACGTCTGGCTGCGGCGCTCGTTGCGGTCGGTGTTTCCTGACCTGTTTGCCACGCTGGCCGTGCCGAAGGCCGAGGAGCTGGTGGCCACACCGTATCGCCACGGCAGCAAGGAAGCCGCCGAGCGGTTCTTCCTCGAGGGCATGACGCGGGCGATGCACCGGCTGGCCGAGCAGGCGCACCCGGCCTTCCCGGTCACCATCTACTACGCCTTCAAACAGCAAGAAGTGAGGGAAGAGACGCGAGAAAAGAGCGATTCGCTCGATCCCGACTCTCACTCCTCACTCCTCTTCACTCACTCCTCAACTGGCTGGGAGACCTTCCTGGATGCGGTGCTCCGCGCCGGCTTCGCCATCAGCGGCACCTGGCCCATGCGCACCGAGCGGGGAGCGCGCTCAACAGCAATCGACACCAACGCCCTGGCTTCGAGCATTGTGTTGGTGTGCCGGCCGCGGTCGGCGGATGCGCCCACGGCGACGCGGAGGGAGTTTATGGCCGCGCTGAAGGCGGAGTTGCCGGCGGCGCTGGCGGAGTTGCAGAAGGCGAACATCGCGCCGGTGGACCTGGCGCAGGCGGCCATCGGACCGGGCATGGCGGTTTATACCCGTTACGCGCAGGTGCTGGACGCCCAAGGCCGGCCGGTGGGCGTGCGCGAGGCGCTGGCGCTCATCAACCAGACGCTGGACGAGGTGCTGGCCGAGCAGGAGGGGGATTTCGACGCGGACAGCCGCTGGGCGCTGGCGTGGTTCGAGCAGCAAGGCTTCGGCGAGGGCGAGTTCGGCGTGGCGGAGACGTTGTCCAAGGCCAAAAACACGAGCATCGAGGGGCTGGTGCAGGCGGGCATCCTGGCCAGCAAACGCGGCAAGGTGCGGCTGCTGCGGCCCGGCGAGTTGCCGGCGGACTGGGACCCGGCCACGGACGCGCGGCTGACGGTGTGGGAGATGGTGCATCACCTGGTGCGGGTGCTGGAGGCCGGGGGCGAGCAGGCGGCGGCGGCGTTGCTGGCGCGGCTGGGCGGGCGGGCGGACGTGGCGCGGGAGTTGTGCTACCGGCTCTACACCTCGTGCGAGCGCAAGAAACGCGCCGCCGAGGCCCTCAGCTACAACGCGCTGGTGCAGGCCTGGCCGGAACTGGCCCGCCTGGCGCAGGGGGAAGCAGCGCGCAAAGGACCGGAGCAGGGGGAGATGCTTTGATTTTGGATTTTGGATTTGGGATTTTGGATTTTGGACTACCGATTTTGGATTATGACTGAGCAAGAGTTCAAGAGCCGGACAAAGAAGCTGGCCCTGGCGATTATTCGGCTGGTGGAGGAATTGCCGCGCACCCGCACTGCCGATGTGCTGGGCAAGCAATTGCTCAGATCGGGCACCTCCGTTGGCGCCAACTATCGTGCCGCGTGTCGCGGACTTTCGACGGCAGATGTGCTTGCCAAACTCGGCGATGCGGAAGAAGAAGCGGACGAAAGTCTTTACTGGATGGAGCTGCTGGCTGATTCCGGAACGGTTTCGGTGAGCCGCGTTGCCCCCGAAATGAAGGAGATGGATGAAATCCTGCGGATGACAGTTGCCTCGATCAAGACCCTCCGCCAGCGCCTCCGCCAATCCAAAATCCAAAATCCCCAATCCAAAATCTGACATGGCGATGACGAACCAACAACGGGTCGGCAAGGGGCTGGACCTGCTCCGGGCCGGGCTGGCCGATTACGTCCAGCGCGAGTTCCACAGCAAACACGGCGCGCGCGCCCTGGCTGAGGCCCACCGGCTGCTGGGCACGGACCGCTTGCGCGGCGACAAACCCATCGCCGACTGGGACGCCGCCGCGTTGCTGCGCCTGATGTGGGAGGCGTGGAACGACGTGTTCGGGCGCACCCTCGGCTACGCCGAGCGCGCCCTGGTGTCCGAGCTGCGCACCACGCGCGACCGCTGGGCGCATCAGGAGGCGTTTTCGAGCGACGACGCCGACCGGGCGCTGGACTCGGTGGAGCGGTTGCTGGCCGCGGTGTCCGCCCCGCAGGCGGAGGAGGCGCGGCAACTGAAGCTCGAACTGCGCCGGCTGGTCTTCGACGAGCAGGTGCGCGGCGAGAAACGCAAGGCCGGCGGTTCGCTCATCGAGGCCGCCGCCAGCGGCGCGCTCAGGCCCTGGCGCGAGGTGGCCACGCCCCACCCGGACGTGACCTCCGGCCAGTATCAGCAGGCCGAGTTCGCCGCCGACCTCTGGCAGGTGCACCTGGGCCAGGGCAGCGACGAATACCGCGACCCGACCCAGTTTTTCCGGCGGACCTACCTGACCGAGAGTTTGAAACGGTTGTTGGTGGGAGCGGTGCGGCGGCTGGCCGGCCAGGGCGGCGATCCGGTGGTGCAGCTTCAGACCAACTTCGGCGGCGGCAAAACCCACTCGATGCTGGCCCTGTATCACCTGTTCTCGGGAGTCGCGCCCGCCGAATTGCCGGGCGTGGAGGAGGTGGTTCGCGAAGCCGGCAAGATGCCCGCGCTGCCGGTGCGCCGGGTGGTGTTGGTGGGCAACCGGATTTCCCCGGGCAACCCGGTCAAGAAACCCGACGGCACGGTGGTGCGCACGCTCTGGGGCGAGCTGGCCTGGCAGTTGGGCGGCCGCGAAGCCTTCGAGCAAATCCGGGCCGACGACGAGCGGGCCACCAGCCCGGGCGACCGGTTGCGCGAGTTGTTCCGGCACTACGGCCCGTGTCTGGTGCTGATTGACGAGTGGGTGGCCTACGCCCGCCAGTTGCACGACCAGGGCGACCTGCCCGGCGGCAGTTTCGAGACGCAGTTCACCTTCGCCCAGGCGCTGACCGAGTCGGCCAAGCTGGCGGGCAACTGCCTGGTGGTTATCTCGCTGCCGGCGTCCGACACGCATGGCTCGCCGCACATCCAGGCCGACGACGTGGAGGTGGGCGGCGTGCGCGGGCGCGAGGCGCTGGACCGCTTGCGCAATGTCATCGGCCGGCTCGAGTCGTCCTGGCGACCGGCCACGGCGGAGGAGAGCTTCGAGATCGTGCGGCGGCGGTTGTTCGAGCCGCTGGCCGGGCCGGAGGCCTTCAAGCAGCGCGACGTGACGGCGCGGGCGTTTGCGGACTTTTACCGGCAGCACCG